>PVBE012609112.1_pt1 | contig 34434 bp, 36 predicted proteins | sample 1631181 | NCBI WGS metagenome assembly PVBE01 (sample SAMN08397723, study PRJNA350692) | Marine metagenome, whole genome shotgun sequencing project. | isolation source: water | place: Pacific Ocean | collected 2012-04
ATTTACACATGTTCGGTTGCATCTTGGCATGGACTTCGTGAACAAGGTCTTGAGGGTGAAGTAGTTGCAACCGCCGGGTTGTCGCTTGGCGAATACACTGCACTTCACCTTGCGGGTGTTTTTTCATTCGCAGATGGCTTGAGACTCGTTGCTAAACGCGGACAACTTATGCAAGCAGCAGCCGAAGCACAAACAAGCACAATGGTCGCTGTGATGGGTGATGATGCCTCAGCGCTTGAACTTTGCGACGAAGCAAAAGAAGGTGATGAAATTCTCGTTGCTGCAAACTTTAACGCCCCCGGACAGACAGTATTGAGTGGCTCGGTTTCAGCGTGTGAACGCGTTGCAGTGCTCGCAGAAGAAAAGGGAGTTCGGGCGACTCCACTGTCCGTAGCAGGGGCATTTCATTCGCCATTTATGGTTTCAGCAGCGGAAGGTATGCAGGAAGCACTATCAAAATCAGCATTAAAATCACCAGAAATCGATGTTTGGTCAAATGTGACAGCCGAATTACACAGCCCAGAAACTATCGCAGACCTGCTTATTGAGCAGATAACGGGCTCAGTTCGCTGGGCTCAATCTTGCAACGCAATGGCAAATGAGTATGATGGGTGCAATTGGCATGAACTTGCCCCTAGCGGCGTGCTACGGGGTCTTATGCGACGAGTGAATCGAGATGTAAAGGTACTGTCCCATGATGAACCAAAATAAAAAAATATTTTCTGCCATTTTGATTGCTCTGACAATTTCTATTTTTGGAATTGGTTGTGGTGGGGATGATGAGGCAGAGAAGAAGCCGGTTGTAACTCAGCGACCAACTGCTCCAAAGAAACCAAAAGCCAAAACAGTTGCTGAACTTGTTGCTTCACTTGGAATCGATGACAGAATTTATATGAGCGAAGAAGAAGCTCCTCGCCTTGAAACTGAACGAATTGCAATATTAAAATTTTTCAACGCAATGTCCAAAGTTGATTTGAATTCAATAAAAAGTATGTTGTTTTACGAAGACCATGCGGAACTCGACACCATGGCTAATGAGGGTATGTCATCATATATGGACAGTGTTTCTCTCATTGAGCTGTTGACTGGTGAAAGTCCAGATGGAATATCATGCGTTATGGCTATTTATGAAATTGGTATGGATTACCAAGTGCAGATGTGGTTTTACAAAGGAGCGGGTTCGGATATTACTTTTAATGCAGCTGAAACATCTCCGAACCTTATAGAAAAGTTAAGTGGCGATTTGGTTCAAAAATATTTCGAATTAATAAACAAGAAGTCAGAGATAGCATTGCAACCAGATGAAGAAACCTCATACACATTGGCTGGCGAGCTTACAAGTTCTGACGGGGCAGTAGGCACTGATGAATCCAAGCCAGGCCCACCGGATCGGCCCAGCGGTCCGATTGGACGATAATGAGCCACAGTAAGACGGAGTATTACAATTACAAACGAAGATAATAACGAAGCACGCGTAGCTATTGTCACAGGTGCAAGTAGAGGTATTGGAAAAGCAATTGCAACACGTCTTGCTGCTGATGGATTTACAGTTGCGCTTCTTGCAAGAAATGGCGATGCACTTCATGAAGTACAAACGGAAATAGAGTCAAATGGCGGACAGTCTAGTGTTCACGTTTGCGATTTGTCTGATTGTGACACATATGCATCAACGGTAGATTCTATTGTCGACCATTATGGTCGGCTAGATGTTCTTGTGAATAACGCCGGCATGACAAAAGATGGATTGATGTTACGAATGTCTCTTGAAGATTTTGACGAGGTAACAAACGTTAATTTGCGAGCAGTTTTTGCTGGCAGTAAAGCTGCTGCACGTCCAATGATGAAGGGTCGATGGGGAAGGATCATTAATATCACATCTGTAACTGGTCTTAGTGGAAATGCTGGGCAAGCAAATTATGCGGCAGCTAAAGCAGGGGTCGTTGGATTGACCAAAACAATTGCAAAAGAATTTGGTTCCAAAGGTATTACTGCAAATGCAATAGCTCCTGGCTATATTGAAACTGATATGACAGCGTCTCTTGGCGAAGAGATTCAAAAAGGTGTTGAAAAAATGGTTCCACTAAGGCGGTATGGACAATCTTCTGAAATCGCCTCGGCAGTGTCATTCCTTGCGTCTGAGGATGCAGGATATGTGACGGGACAAGTTATCGTCGTTGATGGCGGACTGACCTGTTAACTCTATAAAAACACTTAAACTAGTACAAGGCACTCCTGCCTGATACTCGATATAATTACCACGCCCGCGATAGTCGCGGTTTCTAAGGAGATTCTTACGATGACGAAAGCCGAAATTGAACTAAAGGTGATTGATATTGTTTCAACCCAACTAGGTGTTGATAAAAACGAAGTCACTGTTGCATCAAGTTTTGCAAATGATCTTAATGCCGATAGTCTTGATACCGTCGAATTGGTAATGGAATTAGAGGACGCATTCTCAACATCCATTCCTGATGACAAGGCAGAACAAATTCAAACTGTTGGCAATGCAGTCGACTTTATTGTTTCTGCAACAGAAACTGAATAATAGCAAGGGTTTTCATGTCAGTTACAAATCAACGTCGAGTGGTCATTACTGGTCTCGGTGCAATATCGAATCTCGGTCACGATACCGCTTCAACGTGGTCGGGGATGATTGAGGGTCGATCTGGAATTGGCACTATTACCGCTTTTGAACAAGATGACCGTTGGCCAACGACGATTGCGGGAGAAGTTCGCGATTGGGATCCAGCGACGAAGCTTGATCGTAGTGAAATTAAGAAGATGGACCGGTTCTCCAAATTAGGAATGTGGGCCGCGATTGAAGCTATGGAAAATTGCGGCTTGGATTGGCAGCAGGGCGATCCTTACCGCAGGGGTGTGGTTATTGGTTCTGGCGTCGGAGGAATTCAAACGATTGAATTTTATGCTGGAGTCCTCCAAGAGAAAGGTCCTCGTCGTTTAAGCCCATTTACCGTTCCAAAACTCATGGTAAACGCTGCTGCTGGAAATGTTTCAATTCGTTTTAACCTAAAGGGTGTAAACTCTGCCCCTGCTACAGCATGTGCTACTGGTGGCCATGCTCTTGCTGAAGCGTATATGTTTATAGCATCAGATCAAGCAGACTTTATTCTTTCAGGAGGTGCTGAAGGGGCTGTTTCACCTGTGTGTGTAAGTTCATTCTCAGCGATGAAGGCACTTTCAACTAGAAATGAAGAGCCAACGCTTGCTTCAAGACCATTTGACCGTGATCGAGATGGATTTGTGCTCTCAGAAGGTGCTGCTGTCTTAGCAGTGGAAGAACTAGAACACGCAAAGGCTCGAGGAGCGACTATTCTCGCTGAAATCATTGGCTTTGGAATCACTGGCGATGCAGGGCATATTGCAGCCCCTGATGCAGTAGGAACAGGTGCACAGGCAGCTATGAAAACAGCTTTACGACATGCTAGGCTTGAGCTTGAGCAAGTTGATTACATCAACGCACATGGAACTTCGACCCCACTGGGCGATATTGCAGAAGTTTCAGCAGTAAAGAGTTTGTTTGGAGATCACGCGAATGTACTTGCGATGAGTTCTACGAAATCATGTACAGGTCACATGCTTGGCGCTGCTGGCGGGATTGAGTCGATTGCAGTCGTGAAAGCAATTTGCGAAGGTGCTATGCCTCCAACAATTAACCTCGACAATCCTGACGAGGATTTCGATTTGAACTTTGTTGCGAATACTGCTCAAGAACGAAAAATCAAAGTAGCACTAAATAATTCGTTCGGTTTTGGTGGCCATAACGTTTCGCTGGCGTTTGCCGCGTTTGATGGCTAATGTTCATTTAAAACTACAGGGCTCAGATTCAATTTAGAATGGAAAGGAAATTCCGGTCCAGATCATGATGCTATCGCGACCGGGATTTGTAGAATATGTATTTGCATTTGAAATGTGATGCCACTTCACGCCTACGAGCCACCGGTTTTGGTTTCCAATATCAAAAGAAAAACCAAGCCCTGCTTGCGGAGTAAAATTAAATCTTGATCCGCCCGTTGGAACGTTGTTACTCGTGCGTAAAAGGCCTGCTCCACCCTCCAAGAACATAGACCATGTTTCTTTTGCGACAAAATGCCACCGCAGTTGCAATGTAAAATTAAACCCGTTTGCATTGGGGCCATCTTGATCGACAGACATCCCCAAAAAACCAAAATCGAGACTCAAATCTTCATCAACAAAATATTCAAATTCGACACCATAAACTTCAAGTGTATTGTCTGAATTTTTTACATCCTTTGCCCAACCAGCCTGGATATTCCAACGCCATGTATCTTTTTTGCCCCATGTTTGTGGAGAAACGCTCAATTGTTCCTCTTCTTGAATGTTCACTAATGGTGCATCTGTCGTTTCTGGCTGGCTCTCAAATGAAAGCGTTGTTGATGCAACAAAATCTATTGGCTGAAAATCTACTGGAGTAGAAACAAGCAGTATTGGAAGTGTGAAGAGTGAAATCATGAAAAAACCTCCATATAATGATCCCAAGGGGATTCGAACCCCTGTTCCCAGGATGAAAACCTGGTGTCCTGACCTGACTAGACGATGGGACCTTAAGGCGAGGAATGATACCGTACTCACGACATCGCTGCTACGAGTATCCTGTGAAAATGCTACGAGAGACTTTTATATTGCTTTTCGGTGTACTTATGGCAGGAGATATTTCACCAATCGGAGAAAAAAGCCAAATTAGACTTCAATCGGTCGTAGATGGTGAGGATTCTCGAGGGGAAGGTTTTGCAGCACTTGTTGAACATGTTCGAGGGTGGGAGGGGTCGATTGAATCTCTCCAATTCCCAAATATTGCATCACTGATTTCAACTCCAGAAGTATTTCGCGGAAAACTATTTCAAATTTCTGGACATGTAGAACTTCTTGAACCCTTAGCCCGCCCTTGGAACGGTGTACAAGAACTCTTTGTTCGAGATGAATCGGGCAACGTGTTTGGTCTTTATGTTGTAGGGGAAACCTCTATATCTTCGATGAAAACAATTCTAGGGCCGGCGCTGTTTTATAAAACCATGTCGATTAAAGCACGCGATAATCAATCACGCCTGTACCCTACGTTCGTGACCACCAATACAGTTTTGAAATCTTCAATGAGCACACAAAAACTTCCTACATCTTTGTTGGCGATTCCACTGTTTTTCTTTGTACTATTTGCTTTCTTCATAGTCATTAAATTATGTAGAGGGAAAAAAAAGTTGAGTCCACGAGTGACAATAAAAACAAAAGAAGTGATTGATGCTGTGAGTGATACATCAGGAGAGTTGCCTGAAAACCCATCAGAAGCTATGGCGATGTTGTACGAAAATTCGGAAGGTAAAGCATGAATAATATTTCAGTATCACTTGGAGAGCGGTCATACTCCATTAGTGTTGGCAGTGGCATTCTTCAACAACTTGGCGAACTTTCTCGCGAGATAGCGCCAGCTGAAAAGTACTTTTTTGTTCTTGATGAGAAGATCGAATCCTCTCATGGCCAAATTGCGATGCATTCATTTTCAGAAGACACAGATGCCTGTTCATTGCAAGCACTCGAATCGAATAAAACCATGGATTCAATCCAAGATATTTGGAGCGCAATGCTCTCCTACGGATGTGATCGAACGGTTCCACTTGTTTCTGTGGGCGGGGGCCTTGTTGGCGACGTGGGTGGTTTTGCTGCTGCAACATTTATGCGAGGAGTACCAGTTATTCAAGTGCCAACGACATTGCTCGCAATGGTTGATGCTTCGATTGGTGGTAAGACCGGAATTAATTTGCCGATTGAACTCTCAGATGGACAGGTCGTGCTTGGCAAGAATCTAGCTGGTTCGTTTTGGCAACCCGTTCTTGTTGTTGCAGATGTCGACACCCTACACACGTTAGATGATAGACAATTACGTTGTGGACTTGCAGAGTGCGTGAAGCACACAATGCTTGGGAATGAAAAACTATTGACATGGATAGAGCAACACCTAGATGCAATTTTCGCTCGCGATGCGGATACACTTGTTGAACTTGTTTCAGAGTGTGCATCTATTAAAGCTAATGTGGTTGCTCAGGATGAACGAGAATCTGGATGTCGTGCGCTTTTAAATCTTGGGCACACATTTGCTCATGCTATTGAGCCATTGCATGAACTCTCTTTGTGCCATGGGGAGGCGGTTTCAATTGGTTTATGTGCATCAGTATTTTGCGCTGAAGCAGCAGGTCTTGTTGATGCAGAGTATGTTGACAGAATTCGTAGAGTTCTCACAAATATCGGCTTGCCTATACGGTTGCCGATTTCTGTTCAAATCGAAGAATTGGTGTCAATCATGCAAAAGGATAAAAAAACAGTAAATACAGTAATTCGATTAGTACTTCCTACTGGAAATGGCGCAACTATTGTTGACGATATAGATGTTGGAGCCATAGGATTAGCTTGGGCTTCGGTAGGGGCTTCTGCATAAGACTGAATCATCTCTCTCTCTCAAGGAAAATACCTTGAGGTTCCGATAAGGAGGAGTCGCTTCTTTTTTTGGAGCCCAGAGAGGATTCCCCATTGCGTACATTTGCAATTGTTAATCAAAAAGGTGGTTGTGGTAAGACGACAACGTCGATTAACCTTGCCGCTATTTATGCACGGCGTGGTTTACGTACTTTATTGATAGACATGGACCCACAAGCGCATTGTGCTGCTGGGCTTGGGGTTCCCGAGGAACAGATAGAAAAACATATCGGTGACGCGATGATTGCTCCACACGATGAGTCCTTTGAGAAGGATACGTATCTTTGGGAAATCACTCGAAATCTTCATCTTGCTCCAAGTACGATGATGCTTACAGCACTTGAGGCGCCAGGAGGTGTCCTGCAAAATCTACCTGACCGTGATTGTCGACTGGAAAGTGTATTGAAGATGTGGGAAGGCGATTTTGATCGATGTGTGATTGATTGTCCACCAAATATTGGTTTATTAACATATAACGCTCTTCGAGCCGCAACCGAAGCATTGATTCCAGTTGAAACAGGGTATTTTTCTCTTCGTGGTGCACGTCGCCAACGAAAAACGGTGGAAGCGCTAATCGCTCGAATCGGGAAACCCCTTCCATGTTGGATTATTCCTTCAATCCATCGTTCCTCACCTTTGGCTCGAACATTGCTTCAGCGATTACGTGAATCTTTTGAACCAGAGGTTGCTCCAACTGTCATTCGGGATCATGAAACCCTCCGAGAAGCGGCAAGTTTCGGCCAGCCAGTTTGTGAATTTGCTCCCGATAGCGAGGCAGAACGCGATTTTGAAGCATTAGCTCAATGGCTTGAGGATATATATGCCGAGCCAACTCCAATCGTTGAAGTAGCATCTGGGGTGGGTGGGCGAGCGGCTGAGCTTGCACGGCGAGTAGGCACTTTTTCTTCAACGCAGGGGTCACCCGTTATTGGGCGTATAATTCCTGAAGAGGATAAAGATGACTCCAAGCGCTGAACAATATGCCCAACTTGCAGCGATGTTTACTACCGGCACAGAATCTACTTCTAGTGCTTCAATTGAACTCCTGCTACCTGCACACCTCCCAGTTCAAGGCGGATTGTGGCTTGTTCCATATGCCGGCCGAGAAGCACAGAGTGGAACTTCAGTACTTGTGCGGATGCATGAAGATTCCGTTGATGTTGCACTTATAGGGAGTGGTGTGGACGTTGATATAACACCCTGTACATCAATAGAAGAAGTTATCAAACTTATAGATGAACCCATCGCCAATTGGATTGTGCAACCTCCTTCGGATGCAGATTCAACATCATTATTGCATTGCGATGCAGATTATGTCACGCTTCTCTCAGGAGCCGATCAAGCAGCAGTCGTTGGAGCATATCGATTACTCAAGGGGTTGATAAGTGCAAATGGAAAGAGTGAGGAATTCCCGCCAATTCGTTTGGTGATTGTTGGGGCTGAGGAACGTGCATCAAGTGATGCAGCAAGCCGAATTGTGCAAACCGCACACCATCAACTTGGAGTAAATATTGAAGTAGGACACCCGTTGCCTGCAATGGGAAGCACAAGCAATGTTATTTCTCAAGTGAACTTTCCTCGCTCAAGCAATGTTGTGGACTTTGTTGGACGCTTGCGAATAGATACCGAAGAAGTTTCTGCTACGAATGAACTTCCGGTTACACACAGATTTAACAAAGACGAAACACAACATCAAGCGACACAATTGCCAGAGGTTTCTTTTGTAGGAAAAGCCGCCGAATCTGTGGAGCCAGTAATGCAAGAAAATTCTCAAGACCAAGATCGAGTTGGGCAAGAGGCATCAAGTTCAGAAGTTAGTTATGCATCTCGTATTGATGGATTGATTTCTATAGCGCCACGTTGTCCTGATTATGAACATATAGAATTAGCTGTTGATAGTACTGGTTCTTTGCATGTACTTGCTTCTGTTGAGAACTTTAGAGAGGCATCGATTGTAGGAGCTTGGTCAACTCGACATCGGGAGCTTCTTCAAATGGCATGTAGTGGTATTCAAATTAATAAGACTGCTGTGCCCGTGCAACACTTATTTACAAGTATAGCCGCTTCAGTTGCAGATTTACAGGGAAGTGGAGTTAGGTTACATCTTCTAACTGAGGTAGAGGTTGAAGGTAAGATGGGCGTATTTTGCACGCCACTAAATTAATATGTCGTAATGCCTCATGGTGTACATCGCCTCTTTTTCGTTGTTACCATGGTTCAACAACTCTAGGAAGGGTATTCTGTACTTGTCGTGCAAGATCAAGAAAACAATATTGGAATGTGTGTCCCACAAAAATCAGAGAGAAAAAGACGGATACATGCGCTATGTGTTGCGTTGGCAACATTATTTCTTTTATCTGTCGCATTTATCATTCAGCCCTCAGCAGACGGTATTGGAACGCATCAGCAACTGGGTCTTCCAAAATGTGGATGGATTCTCGCAGCAAATGTTCCGTGCCCAACGTGTGGCATGACGACAGCTTGGAGTCATGCCGTCCGTGGGGAATTGCCAAGTGCATTTATGGCTCAGCCATTAGGAACGCTCCTTGCTTTGGCAGCATTTCTAGTTGTCATAGGTGCATTTGTAACTGCGATTACGGGTTTTTCTTTTCATCCATTGCTTTATCGATTTCCTCCATCCAGAATATTTATTATTACCATCGTCTTCGCATTCGTTGCGTGGGGCTTTAAAATTCTTTTACACAGAGGTGTTTTATGATTCGAATCGTCATTTTTTCACTTGCATTCTTTGCAACATTATTCGGCATTGGGTGTTCTGTCTTTGGGTATATTGGAGCAGGCAAGCAAGCAATGGAAGATCAGATGTTAATCGAGAAGCCAGCAGAATATGATCTTGAAGGTAAAAGGGTTGCGGTTGTCATTGATACTGATTTATCAATTCATTATGAACACCCCGGCATTTCAACTTCAATAGCAGGAGGAGTTGCTGCGAGAATTGCAAAAAATGCTTCTGATGTAGAAGTAGTTCGCCCAGATATAGTTGCCCGTTGGCAATTCGAAACTCCCCAATGGTCAGCCATGCCTTCGACAGACATTGCGAAGTCATTACAAGTAGATCGCGTTATTTTTATCGATTTACAAAATTATTCATTGACACCACCAGGAAATCCATGGCTTTGGGAGGGGAGATGTTCTGCAACGATAGGAATTATTGAAGCGGATAGTTATGAGCACGATGGATTTGCAGATAGCCATGAAATAATGGTTGAGTTTCCTCGCCGTCCGTCAGTATTAAGTCGTGAGGAAGCTAGTAAAGATACAATTCAACAAGGGTTAGTCTTTGAGTTTGTTAAAAGAACTGCGTGGTTGTTCTACTTTCACGTAGAACCAAAACACCCTGATCGTTACCGACCGGAGATAGACCAATGAAACGTATCCTCATATTGCTAACGATTTGCACTGTTCACAGCCTTCTCTCTTCGTGTAATATCGGTACGATGGTGGCGTACATAGCATCGCCAGATCCCGAACAGGAGGCGTTATTTGAACTTCCGGATGTTCCAACAGTTGTTTTTATAGATGATCGTATGAATGCGCTGCCTTATACTCGTCTTCGCCGAATAATTGCAGATAAAGTTACAGACGAACTACTTAGTAGGGAGCTATTAACCACGATGATTTCTCCCCGTGATGTAATGCGGGTAAGTGCAACTAATGATAAATACAACGAGCTGTTGCCAATAAACGAACTTGGTAAAGCAGTGGATGCAACAGTGGTAATTTATATTGAGATGACGCTGTTTGATTTGACGAATGATGGGCAAACTGCAAATCCAATTGCAAGTTGCAGCATACGTGTGGTTGATGTTGAAAATAGGGCACGTCTTTTTCCATTGGAAACAGGTTCGCTCAATATTTCAGATAAATTAGATCATATTGCGCCAAATCGTATGTCATCTTCTTCAGAAGCTCGAAAACTTTCTGAAGAGCTAGCAATAGAACTTGCAGATTCAATTGCAAAAGTCTTTTACACGCACACTATAGGTCGTTTGGGTGAGAACTTGGACCGAAAGTAACTCGCATCTATGTTGCACGTCATTTCGCCAACACACTTTACGACATCTACATCACTATTTGGTTTAATGCGTATTGTAATTCATCAGCTTCACCAAGAAAACCATCGAGTGGTTGTTATTGGAGATGTTTCTGAAGCAAAACAATGCAGAAATCAGGGTGTTCCAGTTCTCGGTTCACTCAGTGGGTCTCTTGATGCATCAAAGACATTGAGTAAGCGTTTGATGTCATTCGTTAGTGAGACACAAAAAAACAGAGCGGAAAAAATTATGGCATGGGGTTGGAATGCTATGTGTGCCACAGAAAAATGTAGTATGGAATATGATTCATGCGCAGTTATTGATGAAATTGATCAATGGGCACCATGTTCTGGCGGGCATTTGATTATCCCAACAACAGAGGTTGCTTCAAAAATTGCGAAAGAGACTGGTGTGGTTGCTTCCCAACTTGCAGAACCAATCATTGGTGTAGAACCTACTTCTGTATTTGCAAATGACGCCATTGTTAAAGATGCTCTTCAATTACGAGGGGATGAATTCCTTGTGAGTATTATTGGCGATGTTGGTTCTTGGCAAGATATTCTTGAAATGATAATTCGTTTGAATTCATTACAAAAGACAGCACATTTTGTGCTTCCCCATAGGTATCGTGATCGAGTAATGCTTATGAATGCTGCGAATAATCACGGGATTCGAGACAGCTTGCACTGCGTGCCACCATCAATCAGACAAGTAGATGTGTTACGATTGGCTGATTGTGCGTGGTCTCCTTCACTCGCACCCTTTGACTGTTCAACGAATGCTCTTGATGTTTTGTTTGCAGCATGGATGACGACGCCATTAGCAGTTAATAAGGAACATCCTGTATCAAGCATTCCTACTATTGGATCTCAGATAGCGTGGGCAGCTGATGATGTCGAAGTTTGTGGATGGATGATGGATCTTATGAGTAAAAAAACAACTCCGTACTGTGATTACACAGAACAAGTAGATACGGTTCGTTCTATTGCTGCTCCATCTCGTTTTATCGAGTCGTTACAAATGAGAATGCATGCACTGGTATAATTATTGTTTGAACTTTTTTGAAGTTTCAATAGAACGTGCTCGTGTTGAGACGCGTCTGTTTGAGGTAGGTGGAACAATGACTTCATTTGGATATGCAGTAATTTTTTGTTGTTCTGAAATATGAGCAGCAACAACTTGACCGAGATATAACCTGCAATCAGCATCTGGGGATAAATGTCCTTCTAATTTGCAATCAAACCAGACAAGAGACTGTTTCAATATTGGCATTCCAGTAACAGATTGTTGCACTGAAATAGAGAGAAAAGGATCGTCACCAATTTCGTGATCATTTCCAAAAAGTCGTTGCATAGATCGATCATTTTCCTGAACCATGCAAAGTGCAAAGGCACGCGCATCTCGTAGCATTGGTTCAATCACTTTCCCCTTAGGAATGGCTACAACAAGCATCGGTGGTTCTGTGCTACATCGCTGTACCCATCTTGTAATGATGCCATCGCGATGGTCTCCATGGCAACAGGTCAAAACGAACTTGGCGTGTGGAATACTCAGCAACGCATTGTGGATTACTTGTGGATTGGGGGTTAGGTCAGTCATACATTGTTTGCAGCATTACAAAGTGATGGAACCTACTGCACCAGCAGTACTTAGGATGCAACAAATTGCAAGAAAAGCAACGTCCGAGAATGTTTGTCTTCACTTTTTCTTACAAATTATTGCAAAAGTGTTGCAAAATGGGGAAAGGTGGGGTACTGTGGGGACGATTGGTGATGAATACTCAATATCCACAAGATGTTATTTACAGGCGAAACAGAACGATCTATCGACGAAAAGTCACGAATATCTCTACCAGCAGAGATGCGTGCGGGCTTTTGTTCAGGCATTGTCTACGCCTCTCCTGGACCAAACGACACAATTTGGCTATCACCAGAGGTGACTTTCGAAAAGAAAGCCAGCTCACTCGAACAATCTTTACTTCCAGACGAAGACGAGATGGAGTTCGAACAAATTTTATTTTCACAATCAAGACGACTCGAGATAGACAAGCAGGGGAGAATTCGTCTTCCAGACGCATTGCTATCACTAGCGGGGATAGCCGATCAAGCATTTGTGCTTGGGGTAGGGGATCATTTAGAAGTCCTCAATCATGCAAAATGGAGTACGAAAAGATTGGAAAACCTCGCAAAACTTCGAGAAATCATGAAGCGAGCGAGGAAAAAGGGCGGTGCATCCGGGGGAACTTCATGAATCGTCACACATTAATTTCTATTGCTGAGCAGGGACGCTCGGTACGCGAGGGAAGCAGCGTCACGGATGGCGCTACAACCTTCTTTGAGTTAATTGCAGCATCTGCTGCACTTCAGGAGTCACGGATGACTCTATCTAGTGAAAGTATCTGCACGGACGCAAGATACTGATCAAACTTGGCTCTCGGCTCGTGCCCGTGTCGAGAGCTATTCCTCAAGTCAGCCAACCTATGTTTGGCTACCTTCCCTGGCTTGCGGCATGACCCACCACATGCCGCGAGCCTTTTTTAATACTGTGACTGCGCCAATATAAGTTTGGTCATGTGACAGAACCCAAAAAAATTCACAATTTTTAAATACTGAGGTTATTCTTTGGATGATGGACGGATTTTGCCAGCGATTGCCGGTCCAGATTTCGCAATTTCGGAGGCTATCTCTCTGCGATGAACAGGAACCTCTCTAGGGAAATCTAAAGCAACTCGTACCCGATCGCCCTTAATTGTTGCGATGCGAATGACACCCAGCGGATTTGCGGGATCACCAATGACAACTTCTTCCCCTTCTCTACGTGTAATAACAAGCATAATGCGAACCTCCTGTCGCCACTTCCATTTGAGAAATATCGCGCAGCCTGCGCGAACCACCACCGTATATCGTAGCAAAATCACCGAAAAGTTTCTAGTTAATTATGAAAAAAGGGCTGCAACCGCTTTAATGTCAGTATGTTGCACAATTTCTCTATTCGACGGCCTTCACGTGGGTTATACCACCGATCCGCTCCTTTAGGGTTGCTTCAATGCCACCCTGCAGAGTCATATCAAGTGATGGGCATCCGATACACGCGCCGAGGAATTTAATTGAGACAACTCCATCATCATCTACAGAGATGAGTTCAATATCACCACCATCTGCTTGGATAGAAGGTCTGATGAGTTCTATTACCTCAGCGACATCATCGAATAATGTATTTTTGTGTTGTTTATTACTCGAGCCCATGTTGCTAAATAATATGCGGAAGTCGTTTGTTCCGCTAGTGCTTGTACACTGTGCCCATGAAACGAGCAGTAGTATTGATAATTCTCGCCCAATTTTTCATTAGTTGTGGTGGAAAAACGATGACAAACCCCAGTGCAGTACTTAGCGAGAGGGGACATTCATCATCAGTTCATATACGGGCAATGGAATTGCTTGATATTAACTCTGGTATTGAAAACAGAAAGTACAAAGAAAAGTTACAAGAAATGCTATGGCTCCCGGGTTACACAAATAAAGCGAGGATGGAAGCATTGCAACGTCTTTGGGCATCCGACCCTGAAGGAACTACTAGAATTATTCGTCAGCGTCTTCCAAGGTTGGAGAATTGGAGTTGGCTAACAGCTTTATGTGCATGGATTGCTGATGAAAATATTGAAGAACTTGATGAAGCGCTAATTAGTTCTTGGGCGGTTCCTACACTAATGGTTAAAGAAGAAGAGGAACGCCCAGAATACCAAGCGCTTGTTCAGTTGGTTGGCAAAGATGCTGTAGTAGATGTTGTCTTTACTTCACTTGTTGAGTCAAATAATACTTGGAAACAAGGGTATCGAACACGCTGCTGGGAATTATTGCATCGGCTTGCAGAGGGTGATCGACTTGCAGAATTATTGAATAGTGAAATGGTTACAGAAGACGACGCGTTTCTTGTTGATCTTAGAAAAGCGATGAATGATTTTGGAATTATTCCACTTAGACGTGAAGAAATTTTATGGATTCGCGAACTTGCAAAACCGGAATACGATTCATTTTGGAAGGAAGCAACCGAGTCACTTTCAGAATTAAGCGAACAGCGACGGAGCAAGATAGAAACACGTGATATTCCTATTGCAGTTTCGTTGAAGAGACATGGTGGATCTGCGGCACTTTCGAGACCAACAGATGAAATCATTCGCAAAGTAGAATCCGCAACTCATGGGGCAAGACACTATTATGAATACGAAGGTGGAGGTAGTTATCAAACTGGATCGGAATTACTTAAAACACACAAACCAAAACTGACATGGGGTGATGCGATTGCTCTTGAAATTGCTTTGAAGGCGATGGAAATTCAAGAAGTCAGATCACACTTGTTTGACTTTGCTAGACGTGACTTACTCGATAAGACGACAGAGTATGGAGGTGTGATTGCCCTCGATAAAGAGGGACGATTTGAAATTATTGAATTTGAGCCACGAATTCGACATCACGATAGGCGTTTCAATGCTTCACAAGATATGTTTGATGCAGCGTACACTGCTTTGTTTCATTTCCATTTTCATGCACAAAAATATCGTAATGGGGATCATGCAGGGCCAGGGATGGGCGATAAGAACTACGCCTCAAACACGAGGGCAAACTGTCTTGTGTTTACATTCATAAATGAAGATACGATGAATGTAGATTACTACCGACACACTGATGTTGTTGTTGATTTAGGGACAATTACACTCAACTAATGTTTCGCCCAATTTCAATATTAATAATTGCGTGTTTATATATTGCGGGATACATGGAGTTTGAAAACCCAGATTCTAATGGCTTATGGTATTGGATAACTATTTTTCTGGTTGTTGTTCCGATTGTAGTGTTCTTGCTATCCCCATTTCTTCGAAACAAGAAGTATGGAGTTGAGGTATTGACCTATTCGATTCTTGTTTCATGGTGTATAGCACTGTTTGAATTTGCATGGGCAGAACATGTTCGGGTAATTGTTGGAAATCAAATTCTTATCGATGAACTTCTTATTATTTTTCCAGTTATTATTTCGCTGGCAATTTTGTGGGGTTTAACATCTCCAATCAAGAGGCGTCTTGCTTGGGTGTCTTACCGAATTCGCCTGGATGTACTGTTGTTACTTGTGCCAATACTGGGATTGTGGGGAGTTTATGAAACCACGTTATTGTTCAATGATGGAGATTATGTAGAGACAGGAGGGTTCATCGCTACTGTTATTCTTGTTGTATTTACTCCACTTTATATCCCATTCATCTTATCTGCGAGAGAAATGAAAGATGAATCATTATTGCAACAAGTTCAAGACATAGGAGTGAGAGCAGGCATTTCACGCTCAAATATTCTTGTATGGAACACTCATGGTCGATTGATGAATGCATTTGCAATTGGAATTATTTTTCAAAGAAGGACAATTCTATTGACAGATAAACTTATTGAAAATCTTACTAATAACGAACTGCTTGCTGTTGTAGGGCATGAGTTTGCACATCATAAGTACAGGCACTTAACATTCCTCGGGCTATCGCTATTATGTGTATTGGTATGGTCAGAGTCCCTGTTCGAGTTCATGGGACTGGCCCATCGGTTTTGGTTTATGCAAGTGTCCCAGTTTATTGCGATGAGCTTTGTCTTTGCTTTGATATCAATAAAGTTTGAAAGACAAGCTGATGCATATTCTGTAATTGACCAATCTAATGCAGCCGGGAGCCAAATAGTTACTACTCAAGCTTCATCGAACATGTCATCCGCTCTTAGGACATTGTCAGTTTCTCACAATATTTCACCTGATCGATATGACCCACTTCATGGATCGATTCAAGAGCGTCAAGAATATTTAGAAGGGCTAATTGGTTGTCCAATCGACAGTATTCCTCTTAACCGAACTGTCAAAAGAATTAAAATTGGAATCGTCTTGCTGCTTGTGTTAGGATTAGTGCTATGAGTACTCCACAAAAAGTGAGAATGCATGGAGCTTCAAATCAGTTTCTAATAATTTTTGGTGATGATAGTATCGAAAAGAATTTAAATAATCTTCAAGGCGCAGATGGTTTCTTGCTAGTTCAAGAAGATAAACATGCAGATGCTTTTATGCGGGTGTTTAATGCTGATGGATGTGAGGCAGAACAATGTGGGAATGGTCTACGTTGTGTTGCGTTACATCTTGTTAGGAATAAAATGGTTGATGGGGCAGAGTTAACTATTCGCACCTTGGCTGGCATTAACCATTGCGTGGTGAGTGAAGAGTTCAATGAAGTATCTGTCACACTTTGTAAATCAAAAATAAAAGGGAATTATGTTCCTGATTTCCCTGAGCTTATTTTTGTCGACATGGGGAATCCAAATGCGGTGTATTGGACGGATAGAGATCCACTTGAAGTTCGAGAGGAGTTTGGGGAGTTAATTTCTACGCATAAATCATTCCCGAATGGAATGAATGTCCACTTTGCCCGAAGAGACGCAGCGCAATACGCAACATGTGCTTCTTGGGAACGTGGGGTGGGTCCAACACATGCATCTGGTACTGGTGGCGCAGCGGTTTTTGTTGCATCGGAAGCTCAAGGAGTTTTTTATGTGTCAAGCCTAGGTGGCACGTTAAATTATCAATTGAATGACGATGGAATCATCGTAATGTCTGGACCTGCAGGTTATGTGTAATGTACTTCAACACGATGCGCGGTAACGGTTGCAATGCAGCCGTCACTGCATACAAACGTGCGAGGTTCTGTGCTCTGGTCTGCAATAGCGAGTGAAATTGATTGAACGGTTTCGTATGTTGCATGGTCGCCGACAGCACTATGCAACGCCGCAGCAATAACTGGAAGAGGTAATGAGGATAGTGAATTTCTTTCCCAAGACGTTCCTAATGGGACATTTGATTGGAAAGTTTCTACCGCTGCATGCAACATTGAAGAGGCATTTGATGCATGGCGATCTGCGGAGGGCCATAATTCACGAAGTACTGGGACGACATCTTTACGGAGACGTCCACGAGGTGTGGAGCTATCTGAGTTGGTTGGGTCTTCACACCAATTCACATGTGCACTGCGGCAGATGTCGAGTAATACTTTTTTATTGACATGTAAGAGAGGTCTCAAAAGGAGAATGTTGCTCTCTAAGGTTCGTGTTGGCGACATCCCTGCAAGTTTTCGCACGCCACCGCCTCGGCATAACGCCATTAGCATGGTTTCAAGTTGGTCATCTGCGTGGTGTGCAACTGCAATAGTAGTTGCATTATTTTTTTTTGCGATTTCACATAGTGATGCATATCGAGCATCTCGTGCACCTGCAGCAATGCTTCCATTCTTTGCTTGGACAGTTATTCTCTTTGTGTTGCACGGTATACCAAAGCGTGAGCAAATAGACTCAACAAGGACTTGCTCTTGGTCAGATTCATCTCGTAGTCCATGGTGAATATGTCCTGCGATGACTGAAAATGTTGAAGATTTTTGCATGGAAGCTGCTACACAAAGCAAAAGCAGTGCTAGAGAATCTGCGCCTCCACTTACGCCAACGATAACATTTTGGTTTTTAATAGAGTCACGAACGCCTGAGACCAGTTGGTGCCTCCGAATTTCAAGTGGTACATTCTCTGCCATCACACTGATGATGCATGTGTTGGTTCAAGCACCGTTAATCCGTTCATGTATGGTTGTAGACATTCTGGAATAGAAACAGAACCGTCTTGTTGTTGATGCATTTCAAGAAGTGGAATCAAAATGCGAGGGCTAGCAAGAACGGTGTTGTTAAGTGAGTGTGCAAAGATTGTGTTGCCATCAGTATCGCGATACCGCATATTTAATCTTCGACATTGATAATCATAAAGTCGCGAAGCGGAGTGTGTTTCGCCCCAGTCACCATATGGTATGCCATCGGCATTTAATTCGCCACGACCTGGCATCCAACACTCGACGTCAATCATGTCAGCATTTTTTGCGCCAAGGTCCGCTGTGCAACATTGTAGTAGGCGGTAGGGGATTCCAAGTTGTACAAGAAGATTCTCGGCAATACCAATCATTTCTTTATGCCAGTAGCGACTTTCTTCTTCATCTGCTTTGCAAATAACAACTTGTTCAACCTTATCAAACTGATGAATTCGATAGAGCCCAGCAGTATCGCGACCAGCAGCACCAGCTTCTCTTCTGAAGCAAGTTGAGATGGTAGCCATTTTGATTGGCAGTTGCTCCTCTTCAAGAATTTCATCACCATACATGCCCATTAGCCCAACTTCTCCTGTGCCTGCAAGGAACAAGTCGTGTCCCGACCCTCGCTTCGATTCTTCAATATGGTACGCCTCATTTTTTCCAGTTGGGAAAAAACCAGTGCCAACCATGCTCTCTTCGCGGATTATCATTGGGACAGATATTGGGACAAAATTATATGAATCTATGATGAGGTCAAATGCGAAACGCAATGCGGCTTGGTGCAATCGCATGCCATTACCCGTCATCATGTAATGTCTAGTACCCGCGACCTTAACCCCTCGTTCAAAATCAGCAAGGCCAAGTTCTTTGACGAGGTCAAGATGTGACTTTGGTTCAAACCCTCGATTTTCTTTAAATGATTTTGAAAGGTCAAATCCATCAGGTGCCCATACGCGAATTTCTACATTATCATCAGAACAGTTGCCTTTTGGAACATCTTCATCTGCTGGTTGTGGGATCTGAAGCAGGAGTTCTTTCCACTGTGGATCGATAATTGAAATAGATTCGTCAAGTCGTTGAATTTCGGCTTTAAGTGCAATTGGTTTTGCTTCAAGTTCGACAAGTTGGGATTCAATATCTAAGGCTTGTTCTTCATTTGCATTCTTAAGTTGACTCTTAAGTTTTCCAATTTGAGGGCCAATCTCTTTTGAAATTCGTTTTTGTTCTGCGCGGTGATTTTCACGTTGCCGAGTAAAAAGTCGACGTTGTTCGTCAAGGTCAAGCAACGTAGTGATATCAACAGGAATATTTTTTTCTGCTGCACCATCAATGTACCGTTGTGGATTTTCTCGAAGTGACTTAATGTCAATCATTTTTAGTCCATTTTTCTTGTAGTTCTGGATGAGCTGCCCAATGTAGTTTATCGACTAATGTGCTCCAGTATGAACATGTTGGATTAAGTACAATTGAAAGTGCATGTGAAGATTGGTGTACTTTTAATTTCATCCCTTGTTTCATCGCACAGTGCACTTGTCCGTCGATGACCAACGATGTCCCTCGATTGGCTTGCAAAATATCGATAGTGATATTCGCCTTTTCATCAAGAACAATTGATCGTACAGCAAGTGAGTGTGCAGCAATGGGTGTTAGTATAAAAGCATTTGTTGATGGATCAACAATTGGACCACCAGCAGAGGCATTGTGGGCAGTTGAGCCAGTCGGGGTCGCAAGAATGACTCCATCACCACGGAGTGTGGGAGCTGGTACTCCGTCGATTGATAAACCTAGTTCTAGCATTTGAAATGGTGCTCCAGCAGCAATCATCATTTCATTCACCGCAATGGTCGGCAATTCATCATTTACAGTGATATCTAGGAGCATGGCATTTAGAATGGAAGGTGATTCGACGAATACCGAGCGACGATTTTCAATAAGTGACTCGACATCAAACTTTGCTAGGAATCCAAGGCGACCACTGTTTACACCAACAAGTGGGATACTTTTCTTAGCGAGCATCCTACCGTGCTTGATGAGTGTGCCATCTCCGCCTATAGCTATAGCTATGGTGGGATTATCGCTCTGTGTTGTCACAAAGTCCACAACATCTGATAGACCCGCTTCAAGTGAATTAGCAATCGAGTCAATACTGGAAATCGAACGGTCAGCTAGCATAATGACTGGGCAACGTGTCATAATTGTGCATTATACTCCCAACACATGGGGTCAAACACATGAGGTCAAGTTCTCAACTGATGAGTCCCTTGGTGAGCCGCATAAATGCGGTTTCGAGATTAATTTGTTCGCCTTGCATCGAAGTTACTCTGAACCCTTGTGCGATTAAACGGTTTGGGATTTCAGATCGATCAAATGATGACGCTGAGTCAATCGTGACGTCGATTCTCTCATGGTTGTTTTCAGTCACAACATCAACAGAACGAATTCCTTCAACAGAACGCAATAAGTTGGCAGCGTCTTCACTTTGTTGTGTAACTTCGATGTGGATAATTTGGCCAACCTTTGCTTTAGCTAAGATATCTGAAACTTTGCCAGAGAATAGCAACTTGCCTCGTTCAATAATTCCAACACTTGTACATAATTCTGCAAGTTCATGCAAAATATGGGAACTAATTAAGATAGTTTTTCCCATTCGGTGAAGTTCTTTGAGCAACTCCCGAATTTCAATTCTTGCACGAGGGTCTAGCCCTGAAGCAGGCTCATCAAGCAGTAGCACTTTTGGGTCATGGAGTAAGACACGTGCAATAGAAAGTCGTTGGCTCATTCCTCGGCTCAGCCCAGCTACTTGTGACTTTGCTTTGTAACTAAGTTCAGTGAGTTCCAGAACATCTCCAACTGCTCGGAGACGTTGTGAACCATTAAGCCCATAGCATGTCGCGAAAAAGTCTAGATACTCGCGAACTACCATATCGTCATATGAACCCATAAAGTCAGGAACATATCCAATGACCGGTCGAATTTCAGAATTCTGATATCCAATAACCTTTCCATCAACCCTTGCTTCTCCCCATGATGGCTTCAGTAGGGTTGCAAGGATTTTAATCGTTGTTGTTTTACCAGCGCCATTTGGGCCAATAAAACCGTAGCACTCTCCCTCATCAATCTGAAGGTTCAGGTTGTCTAGGGCAACAAGGTCGCCATACTTTCGTGTTAAGTTTGTTGTCTGAATCATTGAGAATCCCTTAAAGGATAAACCCATCGTACAAATGTTTCACCTGTACTCTTAGAAATTTGTTCTCCGTCCACCGAAATTTCGACTGGAATTGGGGCGTTTGACATAAAACCCATCACAATAATGCATGGTCTTCCGAACCACTGTGCAAAATCAATATTATGTCCACTTGTACGAGTAACTTGCTGATAAGGAGGGCTCTGCTTTGATGCTGGATTTTTTTGATATGTCGGTGGTGGTAAATGAGAATATAACGAGAGCATTTCCATCTTTTTGCGCCATTCGCCTTTAGAGAGGACAGTGTTGATTCTATAGTAACTTTTTGAATTATCTGGCTCATATCTTTTGTTTGCGATTCGGAAATTTGCAAGCCGTGTAATTTCTAATTCAGACAAGTCCAAAGTTTCAGATGATTTCCAAGATGGAATTCTCCAAGAAAACATTTGATTGAGTGGTTGACCACTCTTGTTACGTTGAGTCCATGTAGCAAGGGTGTTGTTTTGAAAGAAGCCAGGCGGAGGAATGGAATTTCGTCTGTCAGTGACCCAGACGATAGAAACATTTTCCAATGGTTGTCTTGCATTGTTTATGAGTGAACCAGATAATACTCCTGTCGTGTCTTCTCCATTTGGATTAAGCATGACTGGTTCATCATTGGGAACCACCCGGATAAGAGAATCGTAAAATGAATGGTCAATATCTCCAACCCATTCGTACGAAAAGTTAGAGGTAGTCGATCGTGCAGGTTGATTAAATTGATTTGGAACGTGGTCAAGGTTGACAACTATTTCTCGATGGTCAACAAACTGTGGTGTCAAAGAGGTGTCTGGGGATGTCCATGGCAACAGAAGATTATTATTTCCTGCAAGTTGTACAGAAGAAATACCAAATGTTGGCAAGTGTATAGAGCACCAGCCGATAGCTCGCTGCCCATTTCCTCCGTACACATGGTCGATGATTGTGACATGTTTTAAAGGAGTACTAACTTCTGCGGTTGTAGAAGCCAACCCCCAAGTTAGAAATGTGAACACACACGCTATTCCCGAAAACGTTACCCATGCCCATCTCTGCTTTCGTTTGAAGCGAAGCAGGAAAAAAACGACGGGTCCACTGAGCAACCAATATGACACAATCAGGATATACACAGTACCAAGACGGCCACTTGCTGTTGTAGACATTGCAATTTCTTGTGCAATGAGATTCCCAATAGGAAGTTGAGTTACTTCTGGAATAGTTTTAGATAATTGTTCATCTTCTTTCAGCATTGAGATTGTGCTTACGGAAGGAGTGTCATTGCAACGACCAAGAATTCTATTCCAAAAGATATCAGTTTCGGGGAGACCAAGTGATGCAAGCTGTCCATTTGCAAGATCAATTCCAATAATTGTTACTGCACCAAAGCCAAAATTTCTTTGCACAGCAACAACTTTCTTATTCCAAAGTGTTAACAAAGGATAATAATCGCTTGTATCCCAGTCATTGTTTTTTGGTGTAAATGTTCTGATAGTGATGTCCATATTCGGCCACCCATTGTTTCTACCAAGAACCTGATTTAAATCGTCAACAGCCATTGGCTCGACAGTAACTGAAATACCACCAAGAAGTTCCGAAAGGGGACCATTGTTTGATCCAATGTTCCAAGGGTCACCAATGGTCGGCAATGAGAGTATTAGATGTCCTCCGCGTTCAATCCATTGTTGCAATGCGACTTCTTGACGCGATGTTAATTGAGGTAGTGCGTCTGCCCAAACAATTGCATCAAGATATTCAAAGCATGGCCATGCGTCTGGCAAGTCGCTGCTCTGTAAGCCAGAGACGATGAGCGTTGCCTCCTGCTTCACATCAAATGGTTTTTGTGGTTGATAACCATCAAGCCCGAGTCGTCTTGTTCCAAACACTGCAATTATGCCCTCAATTACATCGCTTTTCGAAGCACGGATTGAGTTTGGAGAAAACCGTGTCCTTGCAAGTTCAGTAGTTGGTTCCTGGCCATTCCACTCTCTAAGTCGAATGTCCCAAACTATCGAAGAGTTTGCCCAAGGTTGTACTGGTGCATAGAGCCATGTTGAAGTAGTGTTATTGGGCGATAGTGTTATTGGTTTCCCCCAAAAAACAGTGTCTCCATCCCCATCAGGAACTTCCCACTGTACCCATGCAACTGTTGGAGTACTCACATTTGATGTGACACTAACATGTATTGGTGTGACAGCGTCGTCGCTCCATACATTGCCAATGCCAAGAGAGTTTGCTGTGATCGAGTAATCATTGGCAATACCAAGTGTGGCAGAAGCAAGAAGTGTTACGATACTAAGCATGAATAGATGCGTATGCTTCCAGAATCGCTGCATGTGACAAGATGCCACGATGGAAACAAGAGAGTTCAAACTTTTCATTCGGTGCGTGAATCAAATCGTCATCTAAAGAAAATCCAACCATAACAGTATCTACTCCAAGTATTTCTTGGAACTCACCAACGACCGGTATGGAACCACCTGTGCCGATTAAAACAGTAGGGTTTGGAAAAATGTTAGTTAGGGCATTGCTTGCAGCTGAAAGCCATTGCGACTCTGTTGGCACTGCAATTGCAGGTGCCACTCCAAAATTTTTCAAGTCCCAGTGGCATCCTTTCGGAGTGCGTTCTTCTAAAAATGCAAAAAGTGAATTTTTAATTTGCTCAGGTTTTTGATTTGCAACAAGGCGACAACTAATTTTTGCAGTTGCAGTTGCTCCGATGACGGTCTTTGCTCCCTGGCCAATATATCCAGCACGTAGGCCATTGATATCACATGTTGGTCTTGACCACAAGCGTTCAAGAGTGCTGAATCCCTTTTCGCCAAAAGTCGCTTTGGCTCCAGAACTTTCAAGGGTGAGCGCGTCGGCATCGCCAAGGGAATTCCACTGAGCGACTTGTTCTGCGCTTACTTCTAGAACATCATCGTAGAAACCGTCTATTTGAATTCGTCCATCTTCGTCATGAAGCTGAGCAAGTATTTTCGTCAATGCGTTTGCAGGGTTTACAACAGCACCACCGTAACCGCCACTATGTAAGTCGTGCGATGGTCCATGAAGTGTTGCTTCTATATAGACAAGTCCTCGAAGTCTGCTCGTAATAGCGGGGGTATTCTCATCCCACATGCTAGTGTCGCACACGATGCATGTGTCAGCGTGCAAGTCACTCTTGTGTTCCGTTAAGAATGGAACGAGTGATTCACTTCCACTTTCTTCTTCACCCTCAAGCAGAATGACAACACGTACCGGAAGTGAGCCATGCACTTGTTTCCATGCTCGGATTGCTTCGATAAAGGTCATGAGTTGTCCCTTGTCGTCAGCTGCTCCTCTCGCAACAATTCGTTTTCCGTTTTCACCCTCAACAATCGTTGCATCGAAAGGAGGAGTGTTCCACTCATCAAGTGGTTCAACAGGCTGCACATCGTAATGTCCGTAATACAAAACGCGAGGTGCATCAGGGCCAGCACTGTCATCAGTTGCAACAACCATTGGATGTCCAATCGTGTCGTGCATGGTCGCCTTAAGCCCGATAGAGTGTAAATCAGCAGTGACGTGTTCAGCACAACGTCGCACTTCATCTTTATATTCAGGATCTGTGCTTATACTTGGAATGTTCAACAGCTCTTGTAGTCGTGCAATTGACTCATCAAGAGTGGTGTCTATTTTATCAAGCACCGATTGCAGTAGTTCAGAGTGGGTTACCATATTAGACATACTGGAGCCTCAAAATCTTCGTTTTCTGTAGCGCATTTTATAATTCCATTTTCAATGGCGACGAGGAGTGGTGTACCAACAATCCAATCTGTGCCAACAAATAATTCGGTTTTGGAACACTTATGGCAAGGGTTTTCAAATGCTCCATCGTAATTAAAACCTTCAGTAGATTGTGGAATAGCAACAAGCGTTGTTGGGATAGTAGGGAATTCAAAATGTGCGTAGAGAAGTGCTTCGCAGTGATCACAACTTAATGAATAAAAAATGACATATTGTTTACCTTCGTTAATGTCGTGTGGCCATTCTTTAACCCAACTAAAAAAATCAATATCGTCAACGGATTTGCCCATCCAACTACTCATATCTTCTGGATACCAAGAGGATGGCAACGTTGGGTCCTCAATTGTGCTATTGCCCCTTTCTTTTGCATACATGACGGAGGAAAAGGTAAATATCCAAGCAATGATGATGAATATTCCCGCAGTAATTATTGCTCGTTTCCCTTTGTTCATGTGACACTTACTTATTCTCGGCTTGCAAATGATGATTCCTAGGAGAAGCGATAAATCGATGGCAAACATAATTATTGGTGAAAGAGATTTTTCTCCGAAGCAACCGCAACTTTCATAATTGCCGTAGCCGAACATTTCAACACTTAGTACGATTAAAAATACACCAAGCATAATGATAGATGCGATGCGAGCAAGTTTTGGGACAAAGAGCATTAAACCAACAAAGAAAAACTCAATCGAGACAAGGATCGCAAGAAGAAGAAAGTGGTCTTTAATTCCGAGTATGCTTCCAGCGTCTAGAACTGAACGGGGTAATGATTTAGGTGTCCCACCAAGCACTTTTTGCATGGCGCCAAAAATAATCCATGCAGGTACTATGAGTCGGACGAGTATGGCGCCAATCCAACCAATAACGATGACCTGCCTAGAAGCAGGGTTGTTTGATTCTGTCATATACGGATTTTAGCGTAGGGGATTAGATTAGTGGCGTCTTCGACGATGACCCAAGACAAAAGTAGAGAGAAGTATCGCTACAGGTGGAGTTGGAATGACCATTCCAGTAAATACGATACTACCATCGGCTTTAAAACTATTGGTTGAAACAATGTCCCAACTATCATTTGACCATCCTATAAACTGAAACGCCTCAGCATCAATCACCCCTACTGTGTCAATATCGACAAACGAATAGGAGAAATTATCACCTTGGAGTAGGTTCGACCATGCAAAACCATCTCCACTCGTCGCCCCATCCCACATGAATGTCGCACCCAATGTTTGTGACCCAAAAGGTGGCTCAATGAGTTGCCATGTGTCATTAGCTGAGTCGTTGATGAACATGCCAAGCGAGTTTGACGCAGTGCTTGTTACTCCAAGAGAAGTGTCTGCTCCAATGTCTCCACCACCATATTCTCGATCGATAAGGGTCAAGAAAGAAAGTCCTTGTGTGGTATGTACTGGAAGAAGTGTAATTTTTCCGTCCGTTGTAATTCCAGAACTATTTAGTGTGGAATGGACAGATGCGAGATCAGAAGTAGAAAAGTTTGGTGATGAATCATTAAACAAATTCATCGCATTGGATCGTAATTCAAAAGAACCCGAGGCATTGCTTATCTGAATAATACTTGCGCTTGCTGGAACAGCAATTAGGCAAGTGAGAATAGAAGTTATGAGTGTTTTTGTGGTTTGCATCGTAAATCGCTAAATACACGCTGTTATAACGTGTCAGTGCCACAATCTTCGGCACAAGAGTAGAGGTAACTGAAGACTTACAATCTATGTAAATTGAAGGGGGTCGGTCTGTGCGGATTATGGCTGAAGAATTGTCAAACTGGGTAATCTGCGTATTGCAATACCACTTTGTTCGTGTTCTAACGTACTATGTTGCTCATGATGTTTATACAAATATTGCAGGTGATTCAATGTTCATTATTGCAGTCTAAAACTTCAGAGGAATCAGAAGTAGAAAAGTTTGGTTTGGATGCATGGGTCACAGACAACCTCTCTAGTTGGTTTAGCACAGACTTTATGGGAATGGAATACTGGAGATGGGTTGCGATTGCCATTGTCATAGCAATTGGATTTGCTGTAGACATTATCGTTAGGTTTATTTTGAGGAGTATTCTTCGATCTATAACACATGCTGATAAACATGATATTGAACTTGTTCAAATACTAAAACGCGTGCCACGGCCAGCAGGCGGAGCAGCGGGTGGGGCGATGTGGCTCATACTGATGCCACTTATTGGATTACCAGATAGTGTGCTGTTATACCTAAATCCTGTTGTTCACATTTACATCACATTGGCATGTATTTGGTTTGGTTTCCGAAGTACGGACCTCATTGCATGGGTTGCACATCAAAAAGCGATGAGAAAAAATAACAAGTTAGATGATTTGCTTGTTCCGCTTCTTCGTAAATCGTTGAAAGCCATTGTAATTGTGTTTGGCGTAGTGTATCTCGCAGATAGTATGCGGATTCAACTCACTCCAATTATTGCTGGGTTGGGAATTGGCGGGTTGGGTTTTGCATTTGCGGCAAAGGATACTATCGAAAATTTCTTTGGTTCCATCACAGTGATTTTAGATAAACCTTTTGAGATCGGTGATTGGATTATTGTTGATGGAGTCGAGGGAACGGTTGTTTCAGTGGGAATGCGCTCTACACGAATTCGTACATTCTATGACACTATTGTGACTATTCCAAACTCTATATTGGTAACCTCAAAATGTAACAATTATTCAAAACGTCGATTTCGTCGCTGGAAGCAGATGGTTGGAGTTGGATACTCAACACCCCCAGAAAAAATTGCTGCGTTTTGTGAGGGCATACGTGAATTACTTCGAGTGCACCCGTACACAAGAAAAGATTATTATCAAGTTTGGTTAAACACTTTTGATGACTCAAGTTTGGGTATTTTAGTTTATGTATTTTGGACAGCGCCTGACTGGCAAACAGAGTTACGTGAACGACATCGTTTTATGCTTGACATAATTCGTCTTGCAGGTGATTTAGAAATTGAGTTTGCGTTTCCAACTCGGACGTTGTACATGCGTAAAGAAGATGAATGGCAAAATGGCCCAGAAAAAATTTCCGCAACGCGACCCGAAGGCTGGATGGAAACCGCAGAAGATCAAGGGCGAAATGTTGTTGAGGAGTTTACTGCAGATGATGATTGGCGAAAGAATCTTCCTCCGCCATATACATTTACTGGTGCAAGAGATGGTGGTGGTGCAGGTGAAGGTGGCGAAGGGTAAACACAGCCTGTCCAATAGCACGATTAACTAGTCAGATTCTTCTGACATTTCTTCAGCAACCCATGCTTCAATAATTTCACAAATTGCGTGCAAGACGACTTGATGGCCATCTTGAATGGCTGCACTATCCGCAGCATTGATGATAATCGAGTGGTCACACAAGTCAGCAGATTCACCGCCATCTCTACCAAGTAATCCGATGGTGACAAGACCTAAATCGTTTGCACATTCCAGTGCAACGTTAATGTTTGCGCTATTCCCAGAAGTGGAAAGGACAAGTAGAACATCGTCGCAAATGGTGGCACCGTCGGCATCATCAATCGTGAAAGAAGCGTGTGCTTCGACTTGTCTCTTAAATACATGGTCCCAACCAAAATCATTAGCAATACATGTCATCGCTGCTGCATCGCTACATAAGCAAATTGCAGGAAGTGCTGGTCTTGTGTCTCGATAACGACCGGTTAATTCTTCACAGAAGTGCATTGCTTGAGCGGAAGACCCACCGTTACCAGCTGCCATGATTGTGCCTCCTGTACTCATTCGATCGATGATGACGGAGGCAATTGTTGCAATATCATCAGTGACATCACGAAGATTTTTAATAACAGATGCAGCGTCGTCAAGGCGTTGAGTAATGAGTGAATTCATGAAAGAACCCTTTCTGTGGCGTTTGCAATTGCTTGAACAAGGTGAGCGATATCGTTTGAAGTATGAAATGGACCAAACGAAACTCGAACAGTGCCTCCGAGTGTATCAGTTCCCATTGTTTCATGAGCAAGTGGCGAGCAATGTAGCCCAGCTCGTACACAGACTCCTGAAACTTCTTCGAGGCGTTTCGCTATTTCGTTAGGTTCGTCATCGAAAGATAATGAAAAGACGCTACAGCGATGATTAGTTGTTGATGGACCAACTATTCGAACTCCTCGGATTGTTTTTATTTCATTGATGAACTGCTCGCAAAGACTTTTCTGGGTTTCATGAAAACTTGAGACGCCACGATCAAGAATCCAACGAAGACTTGCAACAAGACCAGCAATTCCAATCATGTTGTGTGAACCAACTTCATATTTATCCGGCAGTGCCATTGGTTGAATAGGATGTTCGCTTTCACTCCCAGTGCCGCCTGTGCGAATTGGAGTAACTTGTTCTTCGATACCCGGTTTCATGATTAGCCCACCAGTGCCAAGTGGACCAAGTAAACCCTTATGACCCGGAAATGCAAGCAAGTCAATGTTCATCGTTCGCACATCAATATGTGTGTGCCCCATTGTTTGAGCAGCATCTACAAGGAATGGAATGTTTTTACAATACGCCCCGATGGTTTCAATATCCTGCACGGTTCCAGTGACATTTGATCCGTGAGCAATCGCCACGAGCCGTGTGTCGGGTGTTATAGCATTTTTAATTTTTATAGGGTCGATTAATCCGGTTTCTGAATCAGCCGAAACAATGGTATGCGTGACACCAAGCGATGCGAGGGCATGTAGTGGGCGGAGAACAGAATTATGATCCATCGAACTTGTGACAATGTGTACGGGTTTATTCATCGATACAAAGTGCGTAGCAATCCCTGTGATTGCAAGATTCAAAGCATCGGTGCAGTTCAGAGTAAAAATGCAATGCTTTGCAGAGGAAGCATTAACAAGTTTGCATAATAATTCTCTGCATTGATCAAGTGTTTCGGTAGCATCGTTTGCAGTTTGGTATGCGCCTCGACCTGGGCTTGCACCACACAGTTTTTGGTATTCCGCAACCGCATCAAGTACAACATCTGGCTTTGGAAATGATGTGGCAGCATTGTCGAAGTAGAGTTGCATTTGTGTTTAGACCCCTAAAGGTTCAAATGGAAGGTTATGTGCATCTGCAACAGGTTGATTTGTCAATACTCCACAATTTGTGTTGATTGCATTTGCGAAATGGCGATCCTTTTTCGCAAGATTGTCAGCAGTTGTCGAAGCAAGTCGTGTTACCCACGGCATTGTTGCATTCGTGAGGGCTTGAGTAGACGTTCTCGCAACGGCGCCTGGCATATTACCAACGCAATAGTGAACAACGCCATCTACTGTGTAGATTGGATCAGTGTGTGTTGTAACTTTTGCGGTCTCAACACATCCACCTTGATCTATGGCAACATCGACGATGACAGATCCAAGTTTCATATGAGTTAGGTCATCGCGAGTAATTAAATTAGGCGCTTTTGCCCCTGGAATTAATACTGCACCTATAACAAGGTCAGCCCAGGCTAAGTGATTGCGAATTGCTTCAGGGTCAGAATAGATAGTCCTACAGTTTTCAGGCATGAACTCGTCAAGTTGTCGCATTCGATTAACACTAATGTCCATGATGACAACATCTGCTCCCATCCCAGCCGCTACTCTCGCTGCGCATGTTCCGACAATTCCACCCCCAAGCACCAGTACTTTTCCTACATCAACACCAGGAACACCTCCAAGGAGTATTCCTCTTCCGCCTTGTGGGCATTCTAAATATTTTGCACCTTCTTGTATGGATAATTTTCCTGCAATTTCACTCATAGGGGTGAGCAGTGGTAGATGTCCATGGTCATCTGTCAAGGTTTCGTATGCGACAGAAATGCACCCACGTTCAAGACATCCTACGGTGAGTGCTTTGTCCGCGGCAAAATGAAAATATGTGAAGACAGTTTGTCCATTTCGGATAAGTTTGATTTCTTGAGGCTGGGGTTCCTTGACTTTAACAATCATGTCTGAGATTGCCCAAATTTCCTCAGCAGTCGGGAGTATTGTTGCGCCGGCTGCTTCATACATTGCATCTTCGTAGCCACACCCCAATCCAGCCCCAGATTGGATATATACGGAATGCCCATTGTGAGACAGTATTTCAGCTCCAACGGGTCGCATGCCTACACGGTATTCGTCAGTTTTTACTTCGGTTGGGACGCCAACAGTTGTCATGGTAATCTCCTTTAGACACTAGAACGTGGCATGATATAGTCACTTGGAAGGAATGACCAGTATTTCTCCTCATCTGGTACACTCACGCCTCTACAACAAGGTTGGGGGCTCAGAATATAGGATCCAATGATGATTTTTAGATTATTGATAGTAACTTGTCTCGCAATGTGTATAACCACTCATGTTGATGCTGGAAGTAGAGATGACGTCATTGAAAAACTGAATAATTTGCCGTCAACCGATGGGGAAGAGAACGCCAAATCTTGGAGGATTTTTTTTGATGCTTGTCTTGAACTAACACCTCCTCCAAATCCAGTAAGTGATAAGTTCAACATGAATACTGTGTGGACTGGAATGGAAGGATGGGCTGCAGTATCTGACTGGGCAAAACAAAATGAACATATGACGAAAGCATTTATAGCGACTGGCAGACTCCCAATGATTGGGTTGCCTTATGGAAGTGAAAAGGTTCCGAACGAGTATGTCGCCAATGATATAGTTGCCGAAATAGGTGTCGAAGGAAATCTACATGTTTCTCATTTTGGATATATGGATACGGTTGAGTTAGCTTGTTTGTGGGCAACTGCAGAGTTGTATCGACTTTTTGATGCAGGAGAAAATGAACGAGCGATCCAGTTATTAATGTCTGAGTTGATTGTATTGAGAAAATTTTGTGATCGTGAATTTTTAAAAGAGCAAATGACATTTATGCCAATGCTTGGTGATGCACTTGCAAATACTCGAGACATGTTTTACACATATCGGGAATCAATTACTACTCCTGAATTCCGCTTTTTTTCGAAGGATGGCATTCCATATATACGCACAGACTCAACACGCTTAATGATGCCCGAAGGAGACCGCTTTGTAGGCGAAGTACTTCTGGGCGAATTGTTTGATTCAATTGGCGCACCTGATCCAGAGAAATTCAAAACTATTCTGACGGATTTTCAATCGAATCAAGAACCATTATCTCGATTTGGGGCAGCGAAACACTGGAAATCAATCTCAGCATTTCACCTTGGACGTGATGATTCTCTCGCTCGATTAAACAAAATCTATGATGATTGGTGGAGACGTTGGAAATTGCGCCAATTTCACCCTCAACTTTCTGTTGCAAGTGAATTCAAAAAATCAAATCCAGTGACATATGCCGCTGTGAATCTTATTATCCGAGATATTCAAGATTTATTTCAAGAACGAGATATATTGGCTACGCAAATTAATGGCACTGCGGTTTCTGCGGCTTTGTGTGGCTACAAAAATCACTATGGTGCGTATCCAGCGAGTATAAAAATGATGTATGCACAGTTATTACATCGAGCAAATAACCTTGATTTTTTTAGAAGGTTGCCTTTGAGAACAGAAGCAGATTGGTCGTTATATTCCTATCCTGTTGGACCACTTCACTATAGAAAAATTAAAACGAAGACGAAGATAAAAATTCTTGCTGACGAAGTATTCGTGAACGCGGGACAATGTTTGTTGTACAGTGAGTCATTGAATAACGAAGATGATCGAGGCACAGAGGAAGGCAAAGATGCAATCTTTTGGCCTCCACTTAAATCTCTCCAAAGAAAAGCAGGGCAATTGAATTAACTTATGGACAAGATAGAAAACGTTGTCATTATTGGAAGCGGCCCTGCAGGTTGGACCGCTGCAATTTATGCTGCTCGTGCAGAATTGAACCCTTTGGTATTTGTTGGCGTTCCTAAAACATCCCCTTCAATAGTTCTACCAGGCGGACAGTTGATGCTGACCACCGAAGTCGAGAATTATCCTGGATTTCCAGAGGGAATTACTGGTCCTGACATGATGGCAGCCTTTCAAAAGCAAGCCGAGCGGTTTGGTTCACGTATGCGCGGCGAAGATATCGTTTCTTGCGATTTTTCTGAGAAACCATTCAAACTTGAAACAAACAAGGGAGAGACGGTTCTGGCAAATGCAGTGATTATTGCAACAGGTGCTACAGCTAATTGGATTGGTTTAGAGAATGAAATGCGACTTGCTCGAAGCGGTGGTGGGGTGAGCGCGTGCGCTGTTTGTGATGGCGCTCTTCCAGCATTCCGTGACCAGCCGCTGGCAGTTGTTGGTGGTGGGGACAGCGCACTTGAAGAAGCAAGTTACTTAACAAAATTTGCATCGAAGGTTTACATTATTCACAGACGTGATGAGTTCCGAGCTTCCAAGGCAATGCAGCAACGCATTTTTGAGTCGCCAAATGCAGAACCTCTTTGGAATAAAGTAGTTATTGATGTTATTGGCGACACCTCTATAACAGGAGTGTTATTAAAGGACACGATTACAGGTGAAGAGTCAACACTAGATTTGCGAGGGTTATTCATAGCGATCGGACACACGCCAACTACCGACTTCCTAGAAGGGGCGGGCATAGAACTCGATGCTGCGAAATACATCAAACTAAACTCGCGTGGCAGCAAGACTAATATTGAAGGCGTGTTTGCAGCAGGCGATGTAGCTGACTCGGTGTACCGACAAGCAATCAGCGCGGCTGGTATGGGTTGCCAAGCCGCTATCGACGCAGAACATTATCTTAGTGCGCTTTCAGAATAACTATGCCGCCACTGCTTGCTGCACTTAAGAGTGGCTATGCCGTTTTGCATTGAACTAATTACTTCTGGTTAAATATCAATCCGGCGCAAGTCTTGTAATAATCTTCGCTCCAACGGCATCGCCCCAGACGTTTACCGCAGTTCGGCACATATCTAAGATTCGATCCACGCCGATGATGATCCCAATAGCTGCGACTGGTAAAGGACCATCAGGCGAGCCAGTCAAATTCATATTCACGGCAGAAATAACGATGACCATTGTGACTAAGCCGGCCGAAGGAATGCCCGCTGCGCCAATTGCTGCGAGAGTTGCGGTAATCACAACAACGAGCAATTGCCCAAGTTCCAACTGTATTCCGAAGAGTTGGAATAAAAATACAACTGCAACTGCTTCGTACAACGCCGTGCCATCCATGTTTATCGTTGCACCAAGTGGCAACACAAAATTTGCAGCACGCTTCGAACATTCGCCTTCGCCTTCGGCGGTGTCAATTGTTACAGGCAACGTTGCAGAACTTGAATCTGTGCCGATGGCGGTCAACAACGCGCGC
>PVBE012174147.1_pt1 | contig 34420 bp, 24 predicted proteins | sample 1631181 | NCBI WGS metagenome assembly PVBE01 (sample SAMN08397723, study PRJNA350692) | Marine metagenome, whole genome shotgun sequencing project. | isolation source: water | place: Pacific Ocean | collected 2012-04
CACCGGGATCGTAGATCACAACAAGATCCACGCGTCCAGCCCAAGAACCGCACGTTCGACCCGTTCGTCCCCTGTTCTCCGAAGCGCTCCCGGCGAGCGTCAGCTCAAGCACCCCCCTGAACGGTTACGCCGCACCTTCGGCGGTCATCCTCCGGGTTCAAGTTGGGTGGCGCAGACCAGGCGAGCCCGTCGAGCGCAGGACTCGTCGATGGCGCCGGACCGCCTGGCGAGACAGCCACGCGGTCTTGCCGACGCCGACGCTCGTTTCGCTCGCTCCGGCGCGGTAGACCTGGGAGGCGTTGTCGTGACCAAGAGCCCAATCCACGGTGAGCGAGCGTGATGCCGTTCGAGCCATGTCCCATCGAGCCGTGAGGATCGCCGGCAGTCAGGTTCCCGAGATTCTCTCCGACGTACCGACGGCCATATCGGTGATCGAGGAGTTCGCTTCGCAGGCTCGAGCTCGCGGGGCCGACCTGGTCTGTTTCCCGGAGTGCTATCTCCAGGGCTACGACGTGACCCCGACGCACGTCCGAGAGACCGCCCTCGATCTGGCCTCGCCGAGCTTCGCGGGAGTGCTGCGACGACAGCGGCCGCTCGAGCCGGTCTTGGTAGTTGGGCTCATCGAGCGCGACGGGGCCGAGTTCTACAACTCCGCTGCGGTCATCCGGCAGGGGCAGGTTCTTGGCCGCTACCGAAAGTCACATCTGCTCCCGGCAGAAGCCGCGGTGTTTGCGGCGGGCTCAGGGTACCCGGTGTTCGATGTCGATGGCCTCTTGTTTGGCATCAACATCTGCAACGACTTGAACTTCCCCGACGCAGCAGAAGCCGTCGCGCAGACTGGGGCGGTGGTTCTCGTCGCGCCCTGCAACAACATGCTCCCACTCGTTGTTTCCGAGAAATGGCGGGGCCGTCACAACTCGATCCGCGGTCGGCGAGCCCGAGAGACTGGTCTCTGGCTCGTATCTTCGGACGTATCCGGGCAGCGCAACGGTCGTGTCTGCTACGGCCCAACGGCCGCCATCGACCCGATGGGTCTCGTCGTCGATCAGGTGCCGCTCGGGACAAAGGGCGTCGTCATCGTGGACGTCGCCCGGAGGGCGTCAGCAGGTTGAGTCGTGGCAGCAAGTCCGACGCGACTCCCACCTCAGCCGGTCACCAGAGGCCGCGTCCGGCGACGAGTCACCGCGCACGACAACGGTACGACGGTGCGGCCGTACGGATGCCGTTGTCCGGCCTTCACTCCGCGCCCCTCGGGCGCTACGCTTTCGTCCGAACAGCTGCTCCCTTCGGGGTTACGCACCCCCGGGTGCCGCACACGTCTTACCCGGCGCAGTGTCACCACGGAGACAAACGTGAAGCGAGTAGTCGGAATTGGTGGCGTCTTCTTCAAAGCCAAGGACCCCAAGGCGTTGGGCGAGTGGTATCGTGAGCACCTGGGGGTGCCCGTCGAGCCTTGGGGAGGCGCGGCGTTTCGCTGGCGATCTCCCGAGAACCCCGAGGGCGTCGGCACGACGATCTGGACTCCATTCGAGGAGAACACCACGTATTTCGGGCCGGGCCCTTCGCCGTTCATGGTCAACTTCCGGGTTCACGACGTCCACGCATTGCTTGCGGCGCTGCGAGCCGAGGGTTGTGCGGTAGAGGACAAGGTCGAAGAGTCCGAGTACGGCAAGTTCGGGTGGGTCACCGACCCCGAGGGCAACCGCGTCGAGCTCTGGGAACCGCCGCCCGGGCAGTAGCCGGGAGCGCACCGCCCAAGTGCGACTCGACCGGTCAGCGGCATTTCGCGGCGAACGCGTGGGCGATCTCTTTGCCTTGGACGAGCGGGCGAGTTCGTACGACTCTTCGAGCCAGGTCTCCCAGACAGCGGTCGGCAGGGGGGCCTCTGCCGTGAAGCGAGCCGTCACCCATCCGGTGGATCCGACCTCGAAGCGATCCGGTCGCGTGCCCGGACGCGCCTGCGGCGTGGCCCCGTGCACCGGAGCGTAGTAGGTGGTGGGCGACGTCCCCGCATCCTCCGCCTGGCCGTGACCCGATTCCGACCTTCCACGTCTATCCTCGTCCTCGCTTCGTTCGTCGGCGCCGGAGTTCTTTCACTCGGCGGGTGTGACCGGACGGCCGACGGGCCGGCCCCGGAAGTGGAGGCCGCTGCCGGAGCGATGGCGGGCGAGTCTTCGTCGCCGGCCGATCGGGGCGCGGCCGGCGTGGCAGCGAATCCGGCGGAGCTCCGCATCGTCAGCATCGCGCCGAGCACCACGGAGCTGCTCTTCGCGCTCGGTGTCGGTGATCGGGTCGTCGCCCGGTCGATGCATTGCGACTACCCCCCGGAGGCTGCCGAGCTGCCGAGCATCGGTTCGGGGCTGGCCGTCGACGTCGAAGCCGTGCTGTCGCTCGAACCGACGTTGGTCGTGGGCTCGGGCATCCAGGCCGACTACGCCCAGGTCGTGACCCTGGGTGAAGCGGGGCTGGAGCTGCTCTTCGTGCCGGACCTCGAGATCGCCGACGTGTCGATCGCGCTCACCCAGTTGGGACAGCGCGTCGGAGCGGCCGAGGCGGCACAGCGGATCATCGACGACATGGACGCGCGCATGGCGGCGGTACGCGCGCTTCCGCCGGTCGCGAGGGCACCACGGACCCTGGTCGTGGTCGACCATGCGCCGCTCTTCTCGGCCGGTTCGGAGTCCTTCATCGGCGAGGCTCTGGTCGCCGCCGGGGGTGAGAACGCGATCGCCGGCGCGTGGACCCAGCTGGACGACGAGACGATGCTCTCGCTCCGGCCGGAGTTGATCATCGAGACGTCGCGCTTCCGTGACGAGCGCGCATTCTGGGATCGGTACGACACCGTACCGGCGGTGCGAGACGGGCGCGTCTGCTACATCCCGGAGAACCTGATGGCGCGCCCGGGGCCGCGGATCGTCGACGCGGCGGAAGCGATGGCCGACTGCGTACGGGGTACTTCCGGCGCCGAATGAACGTCGGCGGGCGAAGGCGGGTGTTCAGCCGGCGGCTTCGGCCTTCGCCTTCTCCTCGTATTCCTTGATCAGCTCGTCCTGCACCTGGCGCGGGACGGGCGCGTAGCGGGAGAACTCCATCGTGAACTCCGCCTTGCCCTGCGTGCCGGACCGGAGGTCGTTGGAGTAGCCGAACATCTCCTTGAGCGGCACTTCGGCGCTGACGACGACGTAACCCTGTCGGTTCTGGGTGCCGGTGATCATGCCACGCCGCTTGTTGAGGCCGCCGAGCACGGTTCCGGAGAACTCCTCGGGGGTCTCGACCTCGACCTTCATGATCGGCTCGAGGATGACCGGCTTCGCGCGCTTGTAGGCCTCGCGGAACGCGGCGCGAGCAGCGATCTTGAAGGCCATGTCGGAGGAGTCGACGGGGTGGAATCCGCCGTCGTCGATGCAGGCTCGGATGCCGACGACCGGGAAGCCGATGAGGCTTCCCTTCGCCATCGACTCCTGGAAGCCCTTGTCGCACGCGGCGTGGTACTCCTTGGGGATCGCGCCGCCGACGACTTCGTTGACGAACTCGTAGGGCGTCCCGTCCTGGGTGGGCTCGAAGTAACCGGAGAGCTTCGCGTACTGTCCGGAGCCGCCGGTCTGCTTCTTGTGGATGTACTCGAACTCGACGTGATTGGTGACGGTCTCTCGGTAGGCGACCTGGGGGGCTCCGACCTCGATCTCGACGCCATACTCGCGTCGGATTCGCTCGATGTAGACCTCGAGGTGCAGCTCTCCCATGCCACCGATGATGGTCTCACCGGATTCCTCGTCGCGGCCGACGCGGAAGGTCGGGTCCTCTTTCGCGAAGCGGTTGAGCGCCTTCGAGAAGTTGGCCAGTCCCTCCTTTTTGCGGGGCTCGACGGCGAGCGTGACGACGGCCTCGGGCACGAACATCGACGTCATCGAGACGTTGATCTTGCCGTCGGTGAAGGTGTCGCCGGAGGCGCAGTCGACGCCGAAGAGGGCGACGATGCTGCCGGCATAGGCGACGTCGATGTCGTGCATCTCGTCGGAGTGCATCTGCACGAGCCGGCCGATCTTCACCTTCTTGCCGTTGGCCATGTTGTAGACCGTGTCACCCTTGGCGAGCTTGCCCTGGTAGACGCGGCAGTAGGTGAGCTGGCCGTAGCGCCCGTCTTCGAGCTTGAAGGCGAGCATGACGAGCGGCTTGTCGAAGTCGGTTTCGAGGCTGACGGACTCCTCGTGCTCGTCCTGGTCGAGGGCCTCGTAGGTCTGGTCGAGAGGGCTCGGCAGGTAGCGCACGACGTCGTCGAGGAGCGGCTGGACGCCCTTGTTCTTGAAGGCGGAGCCGCAACAGACGGGCGTGAGCTTGCGGGCGATGGTCGCATCGCGGAGGACCCGTCGCATCAGCTCGACCTCGATCTCCTCTTCGTCGAGGTAGAGCATCGCGAGCTCGTCATCGAAGTCGGCGAGAGCCTCGACCAGCTTGTGCCGCTGCTCCTGGGCGATGTCGGTCAGCTCGGCGGGGATGGCCTCCTCGCGCACATATTCTCCGTTGTCGCCATCGAAGAAGAGGGCGCGCATGGTCACCAGGTCGATGACGCCGCGGTGCTTGTCCTCCAGCCCGATCGGGTGCTGGATCATCACCGCGTTGTGGTGGAGCATGTCGCGCAGCTGCTCGCAGACGGCGAGCGGGTCTGCGCCGGCTCGGTCGCACTTGTTGACGAAGGCGATGGCCGGGACGCTGTAGCGCCGCATCTGGCGGTCGACGGTGATCGACTGCGACTGGACGCCGGCGACGGAGCAGAGCACGAGCACGGCGCCGTCGAGGACACGCAGAGCCCGCTCGACCTCGATGGTGAAGTCGACGTGGCCGGGGGTGTCGATGATGTTGACCGCGTATTCGCCCCAGTCGCAGTAGGTCGCCGCGGACTGGATGGTGATGCCCTTCTCCCGCTCGAGGTCCATCGAGTCCATCTTCGCGCCGACGCCGTCCTTTCCGCGGACGTCGTGAATCGCGTGGATCTTCCCCGTGTAGTAGAGCACGCGCTCCGTCAGCGTCGTCTTGCCCGAGTCGATGTGGGCGGAGATTCCGATGTTGCGGACCAGTGCGCGGGGCTTGGCCATCTCGAAGAGCCTTGCGTGGAGGTTTGGTCGGTCGGGTCTATGTTACCGATCCGGGCGCCCCTCTAGCCTGCGAAACACCATTTGTGAAGGGAAGAAACACCGCGATCTCGAAGGTGGGTCCTCGGAGGGCGGCCACCGTCGACCCCCAGACCCGTGTCTGGTACACCGGCGACACGATCTCGAACGCGCGATGTCGATGCCCGGTCAGCCCGCAGTGAAACCCCTCGTCTGGCGCGGCGCACCCGCGCTCTCTCCCTTCCGCGCCAACAAGGCCCTGGCCGCGGTTCGCGGGGCTTGCCCGTCGGTCGTAGACGTATACGCGGAGCACGTTCACGTGGCCTCGCTGGCCGGCGGTCTCAACGCCGAAGAACGCGAGGTTCTGGACCGGTTGCTCACGTACGGTCCCCGGCGTTCGCGCCGCAAGAACTCGGCCGGCACGCTATTTTTCGTGGTTCCGCGCCTGGGCACGATTTCGCCGTGGGCCTCGAAGGCCACCGACATCGCGCACAACTCCGGTCTCGAGAAGGTTCGGCGTATCGAGCGCGGCACGGCTTGGTGGGTGATGACCGAGGACGGCGCGACCTTGGCCGCCGAGGTCCGTCGTGGGGTCGCCGCGCTTCTGCACGACCGGATGACGGAGACCGTGCTCGACTCGCTCGAAGACGGCCCGCGGCTCTTCGAGGCCCACGAACCCCGCCGGCTGCGCCATATCGACGTCATCGACAGGGGCGAGGTTGCCCTCGCTGCCGCCAACACCGACCTCGGCCTGGCCCTGGCGCCCGACGAGATCACCTACCTCGTCAACCGCTTCCGCGGCTTGGGGCGCGACCCGACCGACGTCGAGCTGATGATGTTCGCGCAGGCGAACTCGGAGCACTGCCGCCACAAAATATTCAACGCGTCGTGGACCATCGACGACGAGCCGGCGGAGCGCTCGCTCTTCTCGATGATACGGAACACCCACGATGCGCACTCCGTCGGCGTGCTCTCTGCCTACGTCGACAACGCGTCGGTGATCGCCGGGTCCCGCGCCGGCCGCTTCTTCCCGGACCCGGAGACCGGGGTGTACGGGGCGGTCGCCGAGGACGTGCACGTCTTGATGAAGGTCGAGACGCACAACCATCCGACCGGCATCTCTCCCTTCGCGGGCGCCGCGACGGGCTCCGGCGGCGAGATCCGCGACGAGGGTGCGACCGGCCGCGGCTCGAAGCCCAAGGCCGGGCTCTGCGGATTCAGCGTCTCGAACCTGCGCATCCCCGGCTTCGAGCAGGCCTGGGAGGTCGACTACGGGGGGTCGCCGCGGATGGCGAGCGCCCTGGAGATCATGGTCGAGGGGCCGATCGGCGCGGCGTCGTTCAACAACGAGTTCGGGCGCCCGAACCTCTGCGGCTACTTTCGGACGTACGAGCAACGGGTCGCCGGCCCCGACGGAGACGAGGTTCGGGGATACCACAAGCCGATCATGCTCGCGGGCGGCCTCGGCAACATCCGCCCCGACCACGTGAAGAAGAACGCGATTCCGCCGGGTGCCCCTATCGTCGTCCTCGGCGGCCCGGCGATGCTGATCGGACTCGGCGGCGGCGCGGCGTCGTCCATGGCCACAGGCGATTCGGCCGAGGACCTCGACTTCGCCTCGGTGCAACGGTCCAATCCGGAGATCCAGCGTCGCTGTCAGGAGGTCATCGACCGTTGTTGGGCCCTCGGCGACGACAACCCGATCGTGTCGATTCACGACGTCGGCGCCGGCGGACTCTCCAACGCCCTGCCCGAGCTGGTCCACGACGCTTCCCGAGGCGGAGACTTCGAGCTGCGCGAGGTGCCGAACGACGAGCCGGGCATGAGCCCGATGGAGATCTGGTGCAACGAGGCGCAGGAGCGCTACGTGATGGCAGTCGCCCCCGAGCGACTCGGGGCGTTCACCGCGATCGCGGAGCGGGAGCGCGCACCCTTCGCGATCGTCGGCGAGGCTACCAAGGCCGAACATCTGCACCTCGGCGACCGGGATCTCGAGGACGACCCGATAGACATTCCCATGGACCTCCTCTTCGGCAAGCCGCCGAAGATGCACCGCGATGTCGCCCGGCGGTCGATCGAACGTGCCTCCGTCGCGACGGACCGGGTGGACATCGCCGAGGCGGCCGAGCGCGTCCTTCGCCTGCCGACCGTGGCCTCGAAGGCGTTCTTGATCACCATCGGAGACCGCAGCGTCACCGGGCTCGTGACCCGCGACCAGATGGTCGGTCCGTGGCAGGTGCCGGTCGCCGATGTCGCCGTGACCGCGTCGTCCTACGACACCGTGCATGGCGAGGCGATGGCGGTCGGGGAACGCACGCCGACCGCGCTGATCACTCCCGTGGCGTCGGCGCGGATGGCGGTTGGCGAGGCCCTGACGAACATCGCCGCCGCCCACATCGACGGCATCGAGAAGATCCGGTTGTCCGCGAACTGGATGGCCCCCGCGGGTCATCCGGGAGAAGACGCCGGTCTCTACGAGATGGTGCACGCCGTCGGCATGGAGCTCTGCCCCGCGTTGGGCATCTGCATTCCCGTCGGCAAGGATTCGATGTCGATGCGCGCGGTCTGGGAGGCCGATGGCGAGACGCAGAGCGTCGTCGCCCCGCTCTCGTTGATCGTGTCCGCGTTTGCGCCGGTAACCGACGTTCGGCGGACGGTCACGCCGCAGCTGCGCACCGATGCCGGGGACACGGATCTCCTGCTCGTCGACCTCGGCCGTGGTCGCAACCGGCTCGGCGGCAGCGCCTACGCCCAGGTCACAGGCCAGCTCGGCGACGCGGCGGCCGATGTCGACTCTCCGTCCGATTTGCGGGCGTTCTTCGGTGTGGTGCAGGACCTGGTCGGCGCGGGATTGGTCCTCGCCTATCACGACCGCTCCGATGGCGGCCTGTTCGCGACGCTGGCCGAGATGGCCTTCGCCGGCCACACCGGGGTGACGATCTCCCTGGACGGGCTCGGCGCCGACCCGGCGGCGGCGCTCTTCACCGAAGAGCTCGGCGCCGTTCTTCAGACCCGGGCGTCGGACCACGGTCGCGTCGTCGCGACGTTCCGCGAGGCCGGGCTCCTCGACTGTGTGCATCCGATCGGCACGACCAACGATTCAGACCGGCTCGTCTTCGCACGCAAGTTCGAGGAGGTGCTCTCCGTCGACCGCGCGGATTGGCAGCAGACGTGGAGCGAGACCAGCTTCCGAATCCAGTCGATTCGCGACAACCCGGCGTGCGCCGCCGACGAGTTCGAGGCGATCGTCGACCGGACCGACCCGGGGATCTCGCCCCGCGTGACCTTCGACCTGTCGAGCGACGTGACGCGGCGTCTCTCGGACGCCGATCGGCCACGGGTAGCGGTCCTACGAGAGCAGGGTGTCAACGGGCAGGTCGAGATGGCCGCGGCGTTCGATCGCGCCGGCTTCGCCGCGGTCGATGTGCACATGAGCGACATCCTGGAGGGCCGCATCGACCTCGACGGGTTCCGCGGGCTCGTCGCTTGCGGCGGTTTCTCCTACGGCGACGTCCTCGGCGCGGGTGAGGGTTGGGCGAAGAGCATCCTGCTGTCGTCCCGCGGCCGCGCTGCGTTCGCCAGCTTCTTCGCACGTCCGGACACGTTCGCCCTGGGGGTGTGCAACGGCTGCCAGATGCTCTCGGTGCTCAAGGAGTTGATCCCGGGTGCCGAGGGGTGGCCGCGCTTCGTGCGCAACGAGTCGGAGCAGTTCGAAGCCCGCGTGGCGACGGTAGAAGTCCTGGAGTCGCCGTCGATCTTCTTCGCCGGAATGGCCGGCAGTCGGCTGCCGATCGCGGTCGCGCACGGCGAAGGTCGGGTGGAACCGGCCGACGACCAGCACCCCGCGGTCGCCGCCACCCGCTTCGTCGACAACCACGGTCGCCCCACCGAGCGCTACCCGCTGAACCCGAACGGCTCCCCCGGCGGCTTGACCGGCCTGACCACCCACGACGGCCGGGTCACCATCCTCATGCCCCACCCGGAGCGCGTGTTCCTGACGGCCCAGAACTCCTGGCACCCCGACGATTGGGGCACCGAAGGGCCCTGGTTGCGCATGTTCCGCAATGCCCGGGTGTGGTGCGGGTAGGGCGTGTTGGGTTCCGGAGGGGGGACGGTGATCCCCCCAACTCCTCAAGCCGCCGAGTCAGCCCCGCCAGTCACATCGGAATCCGCGGCTCCAACAACACCCGATCGACATTCTCGAGCCGCAGGAAGCTGGGCAGAACCGCGACGGAGAGGGCGAAGACGGTGTGTCCGAGCTCGACCAGGGGCCAGGTCGGCACGTCGTACGTCGGCAGGAGCTCGGTGGTCATGCACAGCTCGGCGCAGCGTTTGCGGCCCTGCTCGTCGCCGAGCTCGCGGAACATGCGACATTGCGTGCCGCCGGCGACGTAGGCCCACGGTGCGACCAGCGTGCGCGGCAACCCGGGTCCCGTGCCGGGTCGGAGCCCCTGAGGGAGGAGGTCGACCTGGTAGCGCTCGATGTCGAGACGGTCCAGGAACGCGCGCTCGGTCGCCGAGCCGAAAGGGTCCCGGGAGAGCTCGGCGATCTGCGCGTTGCGCACCTTCTCGACCTGCTCGGGGTCGGCGGTGTCGGGAACCGGAGGGGTTCGGTTGAACCGTGGCAGACGCTTGGCGCGAAAGAGCAATCGTCCGAGTTCGACCTTCACGTCGCGCTCGGCGAGGGCCCAGGCCGTGCCCCAGTCGTTGACGACGACCTCGGGGTCGGGGGCGGCGCCGATCCAGCTGTCGAGGCACGTCTCGAACCACCCGGTGCGCTCGTGAGATACGGGCCCGAACACGAGGGATGCGGGGGTTCCGGTTTCGGCCAGCAGCGCGGCTGCTTCGGCGACCTCGGATGCGTCGCGATAGCGCCAGGCACAGAACTCCGTGCCGAAGTAGACGCGCTCGATGCGCGTGCCGATGTCGGCGGAGGCCAGGATGTCTACCGTGCGCGCCCAGCCCTGGTCCTCGAACACGGCGGGGTCGCCGATCAGGGGAAGGGCGCTGAGATTCGGGTTGGCGAGGAACTCCCGAAGGGCCTGCAGAAAGGGCAGGTCGGGCGCCTGGATCGCGAGCCTCACTCCGTTCCCCGCGGGAATTCGGGGAAGTAACAGAAGTCGCCGGAATGACACAGATCGGGCAGGTCGAGGATGCCCGGCATCTGGCTGACGGAGTCGATGCCGTCGCGCATGTAGGCCGCGATGGCCTTCGTGACGAGGAGCACGCCGTCGACGGCGTCGGTGGAGCGTCCGGGCACTTTGAGGTGCGTTACGCCAGCGCTCGCAAAGGCGGGTACCGCGCACAGGCCGCATTTGCCGAGCGCATGGACGGGCACGGGCCGGAGCTCGATCGCTTCGTGGGGAACGGTCGGGTCGGCTCGGAATCGGTCGCGACGCTGAACCCGCAGCTCCTTGACCAGGTGACTGTTGCAGAAGTCCTTGCAGGAGCCGTAGCCGTGGTCGGCAAAGCAGCGCGCGCCGTCGTAGACGCACGGCTCCCCCATGATGAAGGTCTCGACCTCCATGCCCCGCTCTCGTGCGAGCGGCGCCAGAATGCGCAACGCCGGACCGGTGATCTCCCGCGCGAAGACGATGCGGCTGGCGCCCAGTCCGGCAAAGAGATCCAGGGCCGCCACGTTGGCGACCGCGGCTTCGCCGCTGACGTGCAGGTCGACGTCCGGGAAACGCTCCCGCAGCGCGATGCACGCGCCGGGGGATGCGACGATGATCGCACCGATGCCGGCGGACAGCGCCTCTTCGGTGATGTCGAGGGCCGCAGCCCACATCGCGTCGGTGTAGTAGTGCTCGTTCATCGTGAGCGCGACGTGCGCTCCGAGGGAACCCGCCCGCCCGACGAAGTCGTGCAATCGGTCGATGTCGACGAACTGGTTCGAAGCCCTGTACCGCCGGTTGGGGGAGAGCTCGAAGCCGAATCGATCGGACCATCGCGGGGGCACGAAACCGACGAAGAACTCGCCCGCGCCAACTTCGACCAGTCGGTCGGCGTCGCCGGGGCTGGCGTCGCCGCCGACGCCCACGACGATCGTCGGTGTGACGGCTTCGATCCCCGCCGCCGCGCTCGAGCGACCCTCGGGGCCGCTGGCGAGATCGATCGGCGTCGGGCTGCTCGCAGCGGTGCCGGAGTCGCTACGGTTGTCGATGGGGTCGATCATCGGAAATGTCCGACGGAAGACGCGCCGCCTGGGGTCGACGCGGCGGTCCGTGATTCATGGAAAGAGTCACGGTCGGAGTCTGTGGAGAATCGCAGATCGAGAGCCCGAGCGCCACGCTCTCAAGCGCGGTCGGCCAGAATCGTGGATCGCCACCTTGCGGGGCGGTGTCGTCGACGCTTCGTCGACGCGAGACCACCTGTGGCCGGAGCCCTCGGATTGACAGCGTTCCGACGGGGCCATTAGGTTCCGAAGTCCAGAGACGAGACCGCACGATACCCGACCCGAAGAGCGTGCGTATCGCTCCTCTCCTCAGCGTCGCGCCCGAGCGCCGGCCGGCGAGGCCCGAATGACGGATCGAACGCAACAGCCGGATGCGACCGAGCGCGCTGTTGCGCGGTCGCGCCTCCGTTGGCGCGTCCTGCTCCCGCTCTACTACGTCGTCGCGTTCGCCACGCTGTGGATCGTGCAGGTGCTGCGCATCGATCACACGGACGCCCCCGCGATCGTCTTCCCGGTGGGTCTCGGGCTCGCGCTGGTGCTGGAGATCGTGGTCACGTTCTGTTTCGAGCGTCGGGCTCGGGTACCCGGCGGTCGCGCCATGCGCGTGCTCGCCCAGGTGGCGATGTGGCTCGGACTGGCCCTGCGGCTCGGGTATTGGGGCCTGCTCTTCTTCTACGGCGCGGAGTACCTGGCCACGGTGACGCGCACCGACGGCGCCATCTTCTTGCGCATCGTGGGCCTGCGGCTGTGGAAGTTCGCGCCGGTCGCGTTGTCGCTCGTTCCCTGGCTCTCGGTCGTCTTGTTCGCCGCGTGGCTCGGGCTTGTCGAGGGCGTCGTCATCAGGAAGCGGCAGTTGCGCGGCATCGTCGTGATGGTGTTGCCGGTGTTCATCTTCGCGGCCCTGACGCTGGCCGGCTACCACTGGGGAACCACGGACAAGACGGCAGCCGAAGTCGCGGCTCAGGAGTCGGTGCGCGTGCTCTTCGATGTCCACGACCTGGCCCCGCCGGCGGCCGAGGAGGCCTGGGATTTTCCCCGGCACGCCGAGCTCTTCGGCGACGGTCGTGCCCTGGTCGGGTCGTTCGGTCAGACCCTGGGCGGGCCGGTCGCCGACCGGCAGGGGCTGTGGAAGGTCGACCTGGACAGCGGCTCCTCCCATTGGATAACGACCGAGAATCAGGTGTGGGCGTTCAGCATCAACTCGGCCGAGGACACGCTCTACGCATTCCCCTGGCATCAGCCCGTCGTCCTCCGAATCGACCTGGAGACGTTCGTGGTCACCGATACGATCCGATACGACGAAATCTGGCCCTACCCGAGCGTGGAGCCGACGTACGCCCAGGCGATGGGGCGAGACATCTTCGTCACGATGACCGCGGTTCCGTCGGTCTTGCGCTTCGACACGGAGACCGAACGCTTCGTGGGCACGCTCGACCTGTCGGCCCTCGGCCTGGCGCGCGACGGGGACACCTGTTGCGGCCTCGCGGTGTCGCCGACCGACGGAACCCTCTACGCGATGGCCTCGAGCCACTTCGACACCACGATCGTGCGCATCGACCCCGAGCGATTCGAGGTCGTGGACCACGGTGTGCTCGAAATGAACGGCATGTATCTGGCGGCTCGTCCGACGCCCGAGGGCGACGACGTCCTGTACGTCGGCCAGGAGTTCCGTGACGGATTGTGGCGGGTCGACACGGAGACGTGGCGCGGAGAGGTCGCGTACGAGACCGACACGAAGTGGCAGACGCGGCTCCTGTGGGACCCGGTCTCAGACCGTATCCTGCTCTTCGGACGCACCACCGGCACGATGATCGAGCTGACCCCCGATTGCGAGCCCGTGCGCTCGGTGTGGGTCGGGCGGGCCGCGGTCCCGGTCACCGCCGGCGCCGACGGCATCACCGTGATGTCGACCGTCGGCGTGCTGCGGATCGACCGCGCAAGCCCCGACGACGCGGCGGAGCGAAGCCCCGACGACGCGGCGGAGCGAAGCCCCGACGACTCAGTAGGAGCGCCAGTGAACCGGGCCCTCGAGCCGGATGCCATCGGTGTCGATCGACACTGACCAGACGTAGAAGCGGCCGGGCTCGAAGCTCGTCACCTCGACGAAGAACACGCGGTACCCGTCCGGTACTGGAACGCCGAACCGCAGGTGCTCGATCGGCGGGTTCTCGACATCCATGCGGGCGCCGTCGAGGTGGGTGCCGTAGGTGCCGCTGTCCTGCTCGTACGGGAAGGGGTTGGAGATCACGACCCACACGGCGTCGCCGTAGACGAGCGCGTTCAGCGACAAGGGCAGCCGCGGCGACCAGGGGCTCGGGAACTTCTCGTACGTCGCCGAACCGGTCTGCCCGGTCGGATCGAGCGTCAAACCCACCGGCTCCCCGGCCCCGTCTTCCAGCCGAACCCATGTGCCGTCGGTCACCCAGGGGTGCTCGAGCGACACGACCAGGTGGTGGGCGACAGGCGGCGCCGCCGGTTCCGGCGTGTCGTCGAGGTTGGCCTGCCGCATGCCGTCTCGGTACATGTCCGGCGTCATCCGCTCGGTGATCCGTTCGTTGACGCTGGGCCGTCTGCCTTCGTAGTGGGGCTGCGCGAAGGCGTTGCGGAGATCCCGCCACGGATCGCCAGCCCTTGGGAACCGGGTCCACTCCGGTCTGGGCAGGAGTCCGAGCCCCAGGAATTCCCGCTCGACCTCCAGATACGCCGGCGCTTCGTCGGGCACCCACGGGAACGCCTCGTGAAATCTCGGATCGGCCGGTGCGTCGACGGCCATCAGGCCCCGATGGATGGCGAAGACGACCACCATCGCGCCGACGAAGATCGCCGCCACTCGACGGGTTGCGCCGGCGTCGAGCAACCAGGCGGCACCGGCACCGATCGGGACCAGCGCGAATGGCAGCACCGGGGTGATCGCGGCCAGCTTCTCGACCTGGATCCAGTTCTCGTTGATGACGATCACGAGAAGGTAGGGCGCGCACCAGGCGAGGGCGGCGAGCAGGTTTCGGCGGTGTCGAACCATGGTGGCCAATCCGACGCCAGCGAGCGCCGCCAACACGATCCCCAACCGCGAGATCAGCCACGCCGGGAGGAGAGCGTAGTGGGGAACGGGGTTGAACGGGGTGCGTACGAGGTCCGGGTAGAAGGGCCAGTTCCACATCGCGTTCAGGGAGAACTGCGCGCCGAGGATCCGGTGAGTGGCGGCCGGGTGCGCCTCGAAGCTCTCGAAGGCGAAGAGACCGGAGAACGCGAACCAGTGGTGCAGGATGACCGGGCTGATCACGACGAGCGCGCTCGCGGCGTAGCGCGCGCACGTGGCGAGCGGCGCCCGGCGCTGGACGAGGATCATGTAGAGCAACGGCCCCGCGCCGGCGACCACGGCCACGTGCCGGCTCGCGACGAGGATCGCGAACACCGCCCCGACCAGCCAGTCCGGGCTCTCGCGCCGTACGGCGACGACGACGAGGCCGGAGGCGACGAGGAACGAGATCGTGTTGATGTCACTGACCAGGGTGTCCGCGGCCGCCGGGAATCCCATGAACGCCACCAGCACGAGGATGCGGGCGGCGCCGGGCCGAGCGATCATGGATCGGGCGATCAGGAAGCCGAAGAGTCCGGTCGCGGCCGTCGCGGCCGCGTAGAAGAGCCGGAGGCCGAGGAAGCCCCACAGGTAGGCGAACGAGGCGAGGATCCCGAACGCGCCTTCTCGCTCCTCGGTGCGGATGCGCAGCATCGGTCGCTCGCCGCCGAGGAATTCGAAGTTCCCGAAGGGCAGGTCGATCGCCGTCGCGACGCCCCGGAAGAGGCAGGTCAGGCTGTGCGCGTCGATTCGGAACAGCACGAGCGACGCCAGGAAACCAGCGGCGAGCAGCACGACGGCGACCATCGACTCCCCGCACGGCCGGCCGGCGGTTCGCGCGTGCCGAAGCAGCTCGCCGATCGTCCGTCGGCGCACAAAGAGCCCCAGCGCGAAGACCAGGTTCGTGACGATGAACGCGAAGTGGGAGTACGGGCTGAGCGAAAAGAGCGCGTAGGCGAACACGCACCACCCGACGACGGGGATCGAGAGGCCGAATCCGAGCGCAAGATCCCACCGCGATGGCGAGCGTCCGCGGACCAGGTCGGCCAGGACGAGCGCGGGAACGAGGAAGTACAGAACCTGGACTACAGGCACTGTCGCTCCGGGCCGAGCTCCCCCGCGCGCACTGACGCCATGCGGGTTCCCGGGCAGTCCCCGTCCCGCGAGCTCGCGAGCGGTATCGCGGGGACCCCCGAATTCGCAAGGCTCGCCGACAGCGGCCCGGCGGGTGTCGAGGAGGGGGCCGGATCTGCTCGCCTCGTTCCAAGTCTCCGGCCCTTGCGCGCGCCCGGGGTCTCCGGGACCTCGGTGAGGAATCCCATGGGGGTGCCGCTGTCACCGCGGAAGCGCGCCCAAAGGAACCGAGCCACCGCCAGGCCGATCGCACCGACGGAGATCATGAACGCCAGCCCCCAGATCACCCCCCGGAGCCCGGCGATGAACGCGAACAGGCTGAGGGGGAGCAGGATCAGCTCGGTTCCGAGCGTCAGCCTCAGGTGCGAAGCTGCGGCTGCGGTCGGCGTCGTCGAGGCCCGGGTACGCCAGGTGTAGGAGAGCGCGTCCGTCGGACAGGTGCTGATGCAGGTCATGCACCTGACGCAGTCGACGTCCGGGACGTTCCCGCGCGTCTGGATCTGGTGCATCACGTCGATGCCCATCAGGCAGGTCTCGGAGCACCGTCGGCACTCGATGCACTCGCCGGTCTTGCGGATGCGGAACAGGCTGAACGCCTGCAACGGTCGGAAGAAATACGAGAACGGACAGCCGAGCCGGCAGAGCGCGCGCGATCCGAACACCCCGTTGACCAGGAAGGTGAAGGTCACGAGGATCAGAATGCTCTTGAGGGCCGACGGGACCTCCCAGACGGGCATGTGGGCGTTGTTTCCGAAGTGCAGCCCCGCCGGGCCGTCGCTCACGGTGGCGATCTCCTGCAGGTACAGGAGGACCAGGGCCATGATCAGCAGTGCCGGCCCGGTCCATCGGAGCACGCGCGACCGGATCATCGGACGGCGGCCGAGGAACGGGATGCCGGACATGATCTTCGAGCCCAACTCCTGCCAGGCACCCATGTGGCAGAACCAGCCGCACAGGACGCGTCCGAAGATCGGAACCATCGCGATCCACAGGAAGACCAGCACGACCCCGATGGTGACCGTCCCCTTGGAGAAGAAGCTGACGATGTCGAGCGGAGAGGTGTGTCCCTGGTTGGTCCAGCCGAGCTTCGAGGCGATCAGGTGGGCAGCGATCAGCGTGTTCAGCACGATCAGTGCACCGATGCGCCAAGCCTGGATGCCGGCTCGCTTCGTGCGGTCGGTCCGACGTGGGGTGTCGGCACCGCACCCACAGTTGTTCGCTCCAGCGGGCACTTGGGTCTCGTCTCGCGCCATATACGTGGGACGTACTGCCGAATGCTAGCACGGGATCGGGGGGGCCACAACGAGGGGTGGTCGTCGGCCTGGCGTTTCCTCGGCCGAGCAGTCGCCGACGATCAGCTCGGGAGCGGAGAGGCCAGGACCATCATCGTGACCCCAGAAACGGTCGCAGCGCCGAGGAGGGCCAGGCTGACGAAGGCGAGGCGTCGGTGCCAGGGTCGGACGGACGGATTTCGCAGGGTCGCCACGCCAAGCGCTGCGGGAGCGACGAGAAACAGGGTGGAGAGGCGGGCGAAGAACCGATGGATGCGATGCGTCGCGCCCGTCGCCTCGAGGTCGTACAGGCTCCCGACCGAGTAGGCCTGCGCGATGGTGATCACGAGGCCGCACACGGCGATGACCACGAGCGCGATGTGCAACCGCCGCTTGCGACGCAGGCCCGCCACGACAGCCGCCGCGAGCGCTCCGACGGTCAGCGCGAGAAGAAAGGCGAGGAGGATGAGCGCGGTGGGTGGAGTCATGAGGAGCGCGGTGTATCACCGGCCGGGTCCGCTGACAAGTGCAGCCAATACGGGCAACTTGCGCGACGGGCGTTCTTTGAGTTCCGCCCGGGGGGCCATGGGCGGGGGAAGGGCATCATAGCGGGTTGAGCGGTGAGCGGAACCGTTCACGGGTCCGTGTCGCAACCGAAATGGGATCCTCGACCGACCATTGGTGTTAGCCTTGGGCGTCGATGGTTCGCGAAGGCGCGGTCCCCAGCCGGAGCGCTTCGAGAATCCAGGGTTCGGGTGTTTCCCGATTCGCCGCTCCGCCGAGACGCCAACAAGACAGCATGTGGACCAGCCGCCTGCACCACTTTGCGCGCTACCTCGGGCGCTCGACCCGTAGCACGAAGGTGCCGCTCGAGGTCTATCTCGAGCCCACGAATCGGTGCAATCTCCAATGCGCTTCGTGCCCCCTATCGCGCATGACCCGGCCCGTCGGCACCATAGACATGGCGTTGTTTCGGCGCATCGCGGACCAACTCGACGGCTGTGAGGTGGTCAATCTCTACGTCTACGGCGAGCCGCTCTTGCATCCGTCGATCGACGAGATGATCGGCAGGCTGCGGGCGCGCGGCGTCGGTACGTCGCTGACGTCGAACGGAGCGCTGCTGACGGAGGAGGCGGCCGATCGCTTGATCGACGCCGGGCTGGAGCACCTGATCATCTCGATCGACACGGCGGACGAGGAGCTCTACGGGCAGCTGCGCCCCGGCTCGGACTGGACCCGCGTGATCACCGGAATCCGCACGATCGCCGAGCGGGCGAGGTCGCGGGGCCACCGGATGGTCATTCACGTCAGTGCGGTGCAGACCGATCGATTGCTCGACACGCTTCCGGAGTTCCTCGCCTTCGTCCGTTCGTTGCCCGTCGACGGCCAGCGCTTCGAGCGGTTCATCGATCTCTCGCGCGATCGGGAGCTCGCCAGCGCCGCCCCGTTCCCGACGGCGGCCTCGCGGCACACGCACTTCTACCTGTGGCGCAAGCTCTACGTGACCTGGGATGGTCGGGCGATGGTCTGCCCGTACCACGTGTACGGCGGCGAAGACGGTCTCTTCGTCGGCGATCTGCGCCAGGAGACGGTCGCCGAGGTGTGGAACGGCCCGGAGATGCGGGAGCGTCGGCGTCGAGCATTGGCGCGCGAGTCGATCATGCCGGCGTGCTGTGGGTGCGGGTTTCCGGCCTACCCATCGCCGGCGATCCTGATCAAGACGGTCGTGCACGAGCGGCTCTTCCTGACCCGGATCATGCCCACCTTGTCGACCCTGCTCGCCCGCCGCGAGGCTCGGGACGCCGCGAATTGATCGCGCTCGTGCACGGTTCCGATGTTGACGGCGAATGCGGTGCGTCCGTATAGTCTTCGTGGGCACGACGCCCGGACACGTCACGTGACAACAAAAGCGCAGGAGGTTCGCATGAGTCTTGGACCGTTGGATTACTCGGAGTGGCGTCCTGCGCCTCAGCCGCGTCCGCGCCCCACACCGAAGCCGAAGCCGAAGCCGGAAGGCTGAACGGACGACGGGTCGCGATGCTCGGATCTGCAGCCACGTCTCATCGCTGCGCCGGTTCCGGTTGACGTCGAGGGAGGCCCGATCGTGATTCGAGGTCGTTTCGGGGCGTGCTTCGTGTCGAAGCGACCGTGGACGAGGAGCACTGCGGGAGCGGTGCGCCGTCGACGTGCGCGCGTCGGGCGGTAGGCCGGACGTCGGCGACCGCTGCGACGATCGGCTCCACCGGTGCCGCGGCGACCGACTTGCACGCCACCGGTGTTCGCGTATCGTGGCGGGCCGAATACGTCGTTCCGACCACACCGGAGGAACCCATGGCCGATCTGCGCCCCTTCCGCGCTCTCCGTCCCGCCGCGGGCCTGGCCTCGACCGTCGCCAGCCCTCCCTATGACGTCCTCGACTCGGCCGAGGCCCGGGCGATGGCTGCCGAGAACCCGCGCTCGTTCCTGCACGTGAACAAGCCGGAGATCGACCTCGGGCCCGGCACGTCCCCCTACGATGATCGGGTGTACGACGTCGGCGCGGCGAACCTCCGGCGATTCATCGACGACGGCACACTCGTGCGCGACCCGACCGAGTGTTTCTACGTCTACCGGCAGAAGATGGGCGATCACGTCCAGACCGGCCTCGTCGCCGGCGCCAGCATCGATGAGTACGACCGAGGCGAGATCCGCAAGCACGAGAAGACGCGCCCGAACAAGGAAGACGACCGCACGCGGCACATGGACGCGCTGGACGCCCAGGTGGGCCCTGTCTTCCTGACGTATCGGCAGAGTGCCGACATCACGGCGCAGATCGAAGGGGTCTGCGCGACCGCACCGACGGTCGACTTCGTGTCGGACGACGGCATCGGGCACACGCTCTGGGTCGTGTCTTCGACCGAGCAGATCACCGCCATCCGCGCCGGGTTCGCCCAGGTCGACGTGCTCTATGTCGCCGACGGTCACCATCGATCCGCGGCGTCGTCGCGGGTGTGCGCCAGCCGTCGGGCGGCGGACCCGGGATCGCCGACCGACGCGGCGCACGCGTTCTTCCTCGTCGTGGCCTTCCCCGGCGACGAGATGCAGATCCTGGACTACAACCGCGTGGTCGCGGACCTCGATGGGCTCGACCACCAGACGTACCTCGACCGGGTCGGCGAACGGTTCGTCGTGTCCGAGTCGGCGGAGCGGAAGCCCACGGAGCGGCACACGTTCTCGATGGTGTTGGGCGACCGTTGGTACACGTTGAGCGCGAAGCTGGGGACGTTTCCCACCGGCGACCCGGTGCGGAGCCTCGATGTGGCCATCCTGCAGGAGAATCTCCTGACACCGGTGTTGGGGATCGGGGATCCGCGGACCGACGAGCGAATCGACTTCGTCGGCGGAATTCGGGGAACGTCGGAGCTCGCCCGTCGTGTCGCCGGGGGTGCAGCCGTCGCGTTCGCCCTGTTCCCGACGTCGATGGGCGAGCTGATCGCCGTGGCCGATGCGGGTCGGATCATGCCGCCGAAGTCGACCTGGTTCGAACCGAAACTCCGCTCGGGTCTCTTCGTGCGACCGCTGTCGGATTGATGTTGCGAGCAGCCGCGGAGAGCCGCCGCTGCCCATGGCGACCGTCCGGCAGACCGGGGCGACAAGGTTGCCGGATCGCTGAGCGCGGCTTATCATCCGGCCGGTGCGCCGGTCGTCAGGCGTCTCTTCCGGAGGTTCAGATGAGTATGTCGCAGAGAGCATCTTTCGTCGCGTTGTTGTGCTGCCTTCCTCTGTGGGGCGTGGGTTGCGACCGATCGGCGGGCGATGGTGGACCAGAACCGACCGAGGAGTCCCGCTGGTGTCTCGCCGAGGACATGGCGCTCCTCGATCGAGACGATGCGACAGCCGTCATGGTCGGCTGTGCCGCCGATTGCGCCGGAGAGACGAACGTCGACACCTGCGCCCGCGCGTGTTTCCTGGAGCAGGTGCCGGTGCGGTCGGAGTGCTCCGAGTGCTTCGTCTCCCTCGCCAAATGCCTCGACGAGAAGTGCAGCAACGACTGCGAATCGGGAGTCGACTCGTCGGAGTGCCAGGCCTGTAGCGCCGAGAATTGCGACTTCTCGATGGACACCTGCCTGGTAGGGCGACCCACGGAACCCGTGGGAGACGGAAGCGCGGCCGGTGACGACCCCGTCGAGGAGGGCAGCGCGGCCAGTGACGCACCCGTCGAGGAGGGCAGCGCTGGCGAGCCGTTCATTGCGGATGGCAGCGCCCTCGGGGCCGAGGTTCCCGAGGGGAGCGGCTCGGACGCGCCGTTCGTTCCCGACGGCAGCGGCCTCGCGCCCGAGATCCCCTAGCCTGGACCCTCGACACCAGGGCTAGCCGTCGGTGCAGGGGGTTTCGGAGGTGCTGTTGCCGCTCGTGCGCAATCTCTGTGCGTCCGGGCTTGGTGGCGCGCACCCGGTCGTCGAGTCGTCCAGGTAGTAGTGGAATCCGCTGAGTCGGTCGCAGGCGTAGTTCCCGTCGAGCGAGTTGTTGCGGAACTGGTTGCCCCACGAGGGGCATTCCGGGGCCGGTTTCGTGCAGTCGTCCCGAACGTCGTGGTCGCAGTACCAGGTGGTGTACGCGGCCTCGATCCCGGTCTGGATGAACCGGTTGTCATTGACGACGTTGTCGTTCGAGTAGTCTCGAACCCGAATCGGGTCGCCGGAGTTGCGTAGGAAGCGATTGCGCAGGATCTGGTTCCGGTCGGACATGTGGGCCACGTAGATCGCGTGCAACAGGCCGGCGGAGCTCGTGTTCACGATCTCGACGAAATGGGTGTTCGCGATCTCGTTGTCGTCCGAGTTCACGAGCCGAACGGCAGCGGTCGAGGGCGACAGCGCTGGGTTGAACACGTTGCCGATCCGATAGAAGTAGCAGCCGTAGATCCGGTTCGAGCCGTTCGACGCGGCCTCGTCGTTCCGGTTCGCGTTCAGGCTGATCGCGGTCTGGTAGCGCTGCACCTGCACGTACCAGAAGTGCAGGTTGGTCTCTTCGCCGGCCGAGTGCCGCAGCTGGAACCATGTCCCGCCCGGGCACTCGGTCGCGGGATCGGTCACGTCGGCGACGAGGCAGCCATCGAAGACCGGCCGCTCCCCCTCGTCGTCCCGTCGCCGGAACGTGATGGTGTGCTCGGGCATCGTGAACGTCCACGTGACCTGCTGGGCGAGATAGACACCGGGGGCGATGCGGATCTCGACGTCACGCGCCGTCGCGGCGGTCGACACGAGTTCGTGCGCTCTCGCCAGGGTGGCGATCGCGCGGTCCGGCGTGGAGCCGTCGAGCCCGTCGTCACCGTCGGTGGCCATGTGGATGATCCACGGGCCCGGATCGACGACATCGTCGTCCGTGTCCGAGTCGGGCGGCGTGTCATCCGGGATGTCCGAAGGAGTGTCGGCGGGGGCATCCGGCGTCGTGTCGGCGGCGATGTCGTCGATGGTGTCTGTGGGGGCGTCGGTCGTCGTGTCGACGGCCGCGTCTCCCGCCGCGTCGTGCGCGTCTGCGCCGATTTCGCCGTCGTCGTCCCCATCGGTCGTCGCGTCGTCGTCGGCCTGATCGACATCGATGTCTCGCCCGGATGCATCGTCCCCATCGGTCGTCGCGTCGTCGTCGGCCTGATCGACATCAATGTCTCGCCCGGATGCATCGTCCCCATCGGTCGTCGCGTCGGACCGGTCTCCGTCGCTCTCCTCGTGGACATCGGTCGCCGATTCGTCCGTTGGGGCGTCGAGGTCGTCGTCGCTATCCGGTGTTCCGCCGGCGACATCGGGCACCCCATGGCCGTCATCGACGTCGCCGGAGCTGGTTTCGGTGGTGTCATCGGCCACCGAAGCCATGCCGGGGCTGCCGGTTCCGCACCCGACGACTCCGAACGCAGCCAGGGCGAAGAGCAGGATGACGGCTCGAGGACTCGTCGCGTTCTCGCTCATTCCGATTTCATCCGGTTCCGGTGCAGACGCCGTCAGTGGCCGAAGACGTGGGGGTGGACGAGGGCCCAGTCGACGAGGCGGGGCCAGTAATCGAGCATGTTGGGGCATCGCACGGCCCCGTCGAGGGCCCGCAACGTGTTGGTCACGTCGAAAGTCACGGGCTGGTTCAGGTAGTCGATGCTCTCCGCCGGCGTCGCGAACCAGTCGCCGAGCACGGGCGCGGACAGCACGCGTTTGACCAGGCCCGGGGGCAGGGTGCCCCACGGAGCCCGCCGGTCGAGGTGGAGCAGCGTCTGGGTGATCCACTCTCGGGTCGGCACCGGATCCGGATCCGCGACGTGGAATGTATCGCCGACGACGCCTTCTGCGCCGGCGATGTGGGCCATCGCGTCGACGAGGTAGTCGACTGGCACGATGTTCATCCGAGCCTCGACCGGACCCGGTAGAGCGGTCGGAAGCCAGGCGGGGAGCCGGCTGGCGAGGCGCGCAACGAAGTAGGGACCGTCTCCCTTCGCCGTCTCTCCGGTCTTGGAGTCGCCGACGACGACGGCCGGTCGGAGGATCACGGTCGGTACGGCGTCGAGTCGCTCTCGCACGAGACGTTCGGCGTCGTGCTTCGTCGACTCGTAGTGGTTGCGGAAGCGTTGTCCTGCCGCGAGCTCCGCCTCGAAGACTCGCCCCCGGCGGTCGCCGGCGACCACGATCGTGGAGATGTAGAACAGGCGCTCGAGCTGGGGGAGCGTCTCGCAGAAGTCCAGGACCTGCGCGGTGCCATCGACGTTGACCCCACGGGCGATCGGTTCCGGTGTCGCCAGGTCGTAGACTGCGGCGAGATGCCACAGCGTGGTCACCCTGGCGCGAGCGCGATCCGCAGCCTTCGGCTCCAGACCGAGGTCGGGTTGGCGAATGTCTCCGGCGACGACGATCCAGCGACCCGCCAGCGATGGGACGACCGCTTCGCTCGCGGTGGCGGCCTCCCGTGCCCTCTCGACGAATCGCGACTCTGCAAGGAGCTGGAACTCGAGTTCGTCGTCCCGGGCGGCCAGTCGATGGACCAGCCGCTCGGCGATGAACCCGGGATATCCGGTGATCATTGTGGTCGTCACGGTCCTCCCTCCTCCTCGTCGGATGACGGGCTGAGGACGGTCGGGATGTCGGCAGCGATCAGGGTTCGCAGGAACTCGGCGTATTGCCGCTTGGGGGCGAACGATTGGTACATCACTTCGTGGCCATCCTCGATGCCGTCTTCAGGTGCTACCGGGCCGCGCGGCGCGGTTGAAGCGGGGTGTGGGTCGGCCCGATCGTCGCTACGGCGCCGGAGCGAGCGCGCGGGTCAGAACCCGATGCGCCGCATGACGAAGCGCGGTAGGTGGCGGATCACAAGCATGATCAGGCGCCAGATCGAGGGCGCGTAGATCAGGGGCTTTCCGCGATCGATGGCGCGGATCACCGCCGCGGCCACCTTCGCGGGTTCGCCGGCGAAGGGAGGCGGGTCGAGTCCGGCGGTCATACCGGTCTTCACGAACCCCGGCTTGACGCAGAGCGTGACGAGGCCGTCGGCGCGGAACTTGTGGTCGAGGCTCTCCAGATAGTGGGAGAGTCCGGCCTTCGACGACCCGTAGATCCCGACGGGCTTTCGGCCCCGGTCTCCAGCGACGGAGCTGAACACGCAGAGCGTGCCACCGCCCTCGGCGAGGAGCCGTACGCGCGCATGCTCGCAGAACACGACGGTGTGCGCGTAGTTGACGGTGGCGAGTCGGCGAGTGAGCTCGATGTCCGTCTCGAGCGTGTCCTGTTGGGCGAACATCGCGGCGGTGACGATGACTACATCGACCTTGTGGAGCTCGTCGAAGGCCTCCTTCAGGGCAGGGCCGAAGGTATCCGGGTCTTCGAGATCACAGATCTCGGTGCCGACCGGTTCGTCGCGGCCCCCGCGGGCGCCGAGATCGGCGGCGGTCTTCGCGAGCTCCTCTTCGTCGATGCCGAGCACGAAGACACGGTCTCCGCGCTCGACGAGTTGCCGGGCGATCGCCCGTCCCATGCCGCTCGTCGCTCCGAGCACGATCGCGTTCATGGCATGTCTCCCAACATGCGGACAGACTGAGCGCTCTTCAGTCGGCCCTCGGGGTCCCATTTTCGGCGGATTTCTTGAAAGGCCTCGAGCCGCGGCTCCATCGCCGCGAACTGATCCGTCGTCGTGAACGTGTCCTTGGTCAGATATATGCGTCCGCCCTGCGAAATCACGAACTCATTGAGATCGTGCACGAGCGCCGCCGTGCTCTTCCGAATGGCGAAGTCGATGGCGATCGAAATGCCGGGCATCGGGAACGACAGCAGCCCTTCGCCCTCGTCACCACAGTCCTTGATCACGCAGAGGAAGGACGCGCCGCCGCGCTGAGACACGATCTCCAGGAATCGTCGCGCGGCGCTGCGGCCGGCATCGTTGGGCAGCACGCATTGGTACTGCGTGAACCCGTGGCTGCCGTACATCCGGTTCCACAGCCGGATCGAATCCAGCGGGTAGAAGAAGGTGTCCGGGTGGACGATGCGTTGCTTCCGCGCCGGAATGTGCTTCGCGTAGTAGAGCCGGTTGAAGACGGACACCGTGAAGTCGTTGATCGTCCACGACGGGAAGATCGGCGGCATCGTCAACCGCGTCGTCGGCTCGGGCGCGTGGTCGGGGACCTCGTCGGGACTCGCCCAGCGACCGCGCATCAGGATCCCGCGTCCGAGGTTGCCCCCCCGGGCGAGGCAGTCGATCCAGCCCATGGTCATCGGCCACTCGGTTGCGGACTCCTTCAACCCGTCGATGTAGGCGTCGATGTCGGGCACGCGAAAGCTCTGTTCGAGGATCCACTGCGAGGGGATCCGCTCCAGGGTGAACTCGACCTCCAGGATGTGACCGGTCAGCCCCATGCCGCCGATCGTGGCCCGGAAGAGATCGGGCTCGATCTCGCGACTGCATTCGACGATGCCGCCGGCGGGCACGCGCATCTTCATCGACCGCACGTACCGGCCGAATGTCCCGGCCACGTGGTGGTTCTTGCCGTGTACGTCGGAGGCGACCATGCCGCCGATCGTGACGAACTGGGTGCCGGGGGTGACCGGCGAGAACCAGAAGCGCGGCCGGAACACGCGGTTGAGCTCGCTCAGCGAGAGGCCGGCCTCGGTGCGGATCACACCCGTCGCGTCGTCGAACGACAGGATGCGATCGGCGAGCACGGATCCGGCGACCCAGGGGTGGGTGGTCGGTGGAAGCGACGAGTCACCGTACGACCGGCCGAGGCCGCGGGTGAGCACGGCGCCCTCGGTCAGGCGGGCGAGGTTCTCGCTGCGCAGCTCACGTGCGGGATGTCCCGTGCGGCCCCACCCCGTCAGGTGCGGGAGTGCGGCGGTGCCGTTGACATGAGGGACGAGGGGGCCGCCGCTATCTGGGGATGATGTTGAGGACAAAGGGCCCAGAGCTGCTGCTGGAGAATCCGTCGACGATGATCAGGTACTCCCGCCCCATCTCCGCGTCCAGATTGATCAGCGAATCCAAGCCCGTGCCGCCGTCGTCGTCGCAGGCGAGCTGCGGCCCGTTCAGGCAGTCGTCGTCCGTCGGCGTTTCGGGCAGGGTGCGGATGTGCAGCGAGGTGTCGTAGTCCGACCCGGTCGTGTTGATCTCGAAGAGACCTGTCGACGGCGCGACCCAGTTGAACGCGATGTCCGGCGAACGTGCGCTCCCAGCACAGGTTGCCTCGTAGCTGTTCTCGCGACCCTCGGTCGTCCCGGTCGCCGCCGGCTCTCCGACGTCGGAGCCGAGGTCCTCGTCGGCGCACGCGAAACCGGTGACGTCGCCCGTGCAATCGTTCGCGCAGCCGTCGTCGTCGATGCGGTTTCCGTCGTCGCAGTCCTCGCCGAGGATCCGATGGCGGACGCCGTCGCCGCAGCGTGCTTCCTCGCAGGTCGACAGGCAGAGGTCCGACTCGACGCGGTTTCCGTCGTCACATGCCTCGCCGCTATCGACGATGCCGTCGCCGCAGCGCGGGTTCGTGCAGTCGGTGCGGCAGAGGGAGTCTGGCTCGTCGGCGTTCAGCTCGCCGTCGTCGCAGTCCTCGGCGTCGGCAAGGTGGCCGTCGCCGCACACCTGCAGCGTGCAGTCGATACGGCACTCGTCGGTGTCGCTGTCGGTTCCGTCGTCGCACTCCTCGTCGCCCTGGATGACCGCGTCTCCGCACTGCGGAAGTCGGCAGATATTCGAGCAGCCGTCGTCGGGGATGTCGTTTCCGTCGTCGCACTCCTCGTCCCGGGCGGGCTCGTGGACGCCGTCGCCACATCGCGGAAGCGTGCAGTCGGTGCGACAGGTCGCGCCGACCTCGTCGGAGTTCCCATCGCCTTCGTCGCAAACCTCGGAATAACCGCCGGCGCAGTGGATGGTGTTCAGCATCTCGACCCGGCTGCAATTGTCTCCGTCGTAGGTGCTGGTCCCGGGACCGCAGACGTAGTCGACGCACCCCCAGTTGTGCGCGTGGGGCATCTCGGAGTCGGAGTCCCCCTCGCCGTCGCCCCAGGTCACCTCGATGCAGATCTCGTAGCCCAACGCCTGGCAGATCCCGTGCTCGGGAGCGCTCGGGTCGTCTTCGAGGACGCAGGTGGAGACCGAACACGACGAGCCGTCGTCGCAGACATGCCCGGTGGCGCCCGTCGGGCCGGTGACGACGGGACTGGTGAACGTCTCCTCGGCGAAGAAGTCCGAGCGGACGCCATCGCCGCAGCGCGGAAGCGAACAGTCGTTCCGACAGTCGTTCGTGTCGTCGTCGTCGCCGTCGTCACATTCTTCGCCCTCGGTCTCCTGGGTCACGCCGTCGCCGCATTGAGGCAGCAGGCAGTTGTTGGAGCAGCCGTCGTCGGGGATGTCGTTTCCGTCGTCGCACTCCTCGCCGAGCTCCGGCGCCAGCACGCCGTCGCGGCAGCCGGGGACCCGGCAGATGTTGGAGCAGCCGTCGGCGTTGACGTCGTTTCCGTCATCGCACTCCTCGCCGGTGTCCACGATCCCGTCCATGCAGGCCGGGAGCACGCACGTCGTGCGGCAGGCGTCGGCGACGTTCGCGTTGTCGGCCCCGTCGTCGCACTCCTCGTCATTCACCACCTGCAAGACACCGTCGCCGCACGCCGCGGCCATGCACGAATCCCGGCACTCGTCGTCATCGATGTCGTTCGCATCGTCGCACTCCTCGTCAGAGTCGGTGATTCCGTCACCGCAGAGGGGCAATGTGCAATCGAGGCGGCAGGCGTCGGCGACGTCGCCGTTCAGCTCTCCGTCGTCGCACTCCTCGCCGACGATGCCCTCGCACACGATCTCGGCCAGCATCTCGTCGGTCGTACAGTCGGCCGCCGTCGTCGGGAACGGGCCGGGTCCACACTCGTACCCGAAGCACTCCCAGTTGAACGCGTGCGGCATCGGCTCACTGCCGGCGCCCAGTCCGCCGCCCCAGGTCACCTCGACCGCGAAGTCGAATCCGAGCGACTGACAGATCCCGTGCTCGGGGGCGTTGGGAATGTCGGCCGTGTCGCAAGTCGTCGTCCCGATCGCCGCCGGGCACGTCGCGCCGTCGTCGCAGACGTAACCCTCGGCTCCCGAGGGGTCGACGACGACCGGGCTCGGGAACGCCTCGTTGCCGAGCGTCGCGTTCAGGGTACCGTCGCCGCACCAGGACTCGATGCACTCGTTCGAGCACTCGTCGTTGTCGATGTCGTTCCCGTCGTCGCACTCCTCGCCCGGGTCGACCCGCCCGTTGCCGCAGCCCGCCGGTCGGTCGGTGTCTTCGACCACGTCCGGTTCGGTGTCTCCCGGGTCGATGTCGTCGGGGGCGTCCGGCACGGTGTCTTCGGGAGTGTCCGGTGTGACGTCGTCCGGCGAGTCCGGCGCAATGTCTTCGGGGGTGTCCGGTGCGACGTCGTCCGGCGAGTCCGGCGCTGTGTCTTCGGGGGTATCTGGCGCCACATCGTCCGGCGCGGTGTCTTCAGGCGTGTCCGGCGCCGTATCGGAGGGCACGTCCGGGAATCGGACGACGTCTCGGTCCGGCTCCGTGTCTGCGCCGGCGGTGGCGTCTGCCCCGGCTCCGCCGTCGCCGGTGTCTGCGGCCCCAACCGGGATGAACGTGGGATCGTCATTACACGCCGATCCGATCAGCATCAGGCCGATCACCAGTGCGCCGAGAAGTCGATTTTGCTTCATTGATTCGATCGTCGCTGAGGAGATCACGCGCCGGCCGGTCGCGGCGCCGAGCAGGGGTACAGCCTTGGAAACCGTGGGACTGTAACACTTTGCGCGCTTCGTGGCCACGCAGGCCCCCGGTTCGGCAGGGCGGCCGCAAAGTCCGGGCCATCCGCCATCAAGGGCGAGATCCTATCTCGCCCCCGGCTCGCAGAGCCGGTCTACACCCCTGAGGCAACCCAAGACCCTCGACTTTGCGACCCCCCCTGCCAGGTTCGGCCGGCGACCGGCGAGCGGGTCGGATCCGGGCGGCTATCCCTCGACCCCGATCGCCGGTTCCCCGTTCGTCGGGGGTTGCGTCTCCAGACATGGTGTGTATGGTACACGAACCACCAGGGAGGCCCGATGGATACCCCGGGGTTCGGCGCCCTCTTCACCGACCTGTACGAGCTGACGATGGCGTACGGCCACTGGCGGCTCGGTCGCGCGGACGACCAGGGGATCTTCCACCTCTACTTCCGGAACGCACCGTTCGGCGGTCGCTTCGCGGTAGCGGCGGGTCTGGAGACCGCGCTCGATCACCTCGCGTCGATCCGATTCACCGACGACGAACTGGGGTATCTCGGCGGTCTGACGGGCAACGACGGTCTGCCACTCTTCGACGAGGACTTTCTGCGCTACCTCGACGAGACCCCGATCCGGCTCGACGTCTCGGCCGTGCCTGAGGGGACGGTGGTATTCCCGGGGACGCCGCTCGTCCGGGTCGAGGGCCCGTTGCCGCACTGCCTGCTCGTCGAGACCGCGCTGCTGAACACGATCAACTTCCAGACCCTGATCGCGACGAAGGCGGCCCGGGTGTGCCAGGCGGCGGGCTGGGAACCGGTGTTGGATTTCGGGCTCCGGCGGGCGCAAGGGCCTGACGGCGGTCTCTCGGCGAGCCGGGCGGCGTTCATCGGTGGTTGCGTGGGGACGTCGAACGTGGCGGCGGGTCGCCGGTATGGCATTCCCGTCAAGGGAACCCATGCGCATGCCTGGGTGATGGCGTTCGGTGACGAGCTCGCGGCCTTCGAGGCGTATGCCGAGGCGATGCCGAACAACTGCGTGTTCCTGGTCGACACCTACGACACGCTCGAAGGCGTGCGGAACGCGGTCCAGGTGGGGCGACGTTTGCGGGCGGGGGGTCATGAGATGCTCGGCATTCGCCTCGACTCCGGAGACCTCGCCGAGCTCAGCATCGCCGCCCGCCGGATCCTCGATCAGGCCGGGTTCCCCGACGCGCACATCGTCGCGTCGAACGATCTGGACGAGTACGCGATCGCCGACCTGAAACGCCGCGGTGCGAAGATCGCGTTGTGGGGCGTGGGCACCCGGCTCGTGACCGGACACGATCAGGCAGCGCTCGGCGGCGTGTACAAGCTCGCAGCCGTGCGACCGGCCGACGGCCGCTGGGAACCCCGTCTCAAGCGCTCGGACGACGCGGCGAAGGCGTCGATTCCCGGGCGCCTCCAGGTGCGGCGGTACAGCCGCGACGACGCGCCCTGCGCGGACATGATCTGGGACGAGTTCGCTTCTCGGCCCTCGCCGACGCCGACGATGGTCTCGGCCGCGGATCCGCCCCGCCGGCAGACCCTGGCCGCCGATCTCGCGGCGTCGGACCTGCTCGTGCCGGTGATGCGGGGTGGACGGCGCGTCGACGAGCATCCACCACTGGCCGAGATCCGCGTCCGCTCGCTTGCCCAGGTGCTCGCTCTCCCGGCGTCGATCCGCCGGCACGACGATCCCGCGGTCTACGAGGTGGGCCTCGAAGCCGGGCTCCACGCTCGGCGCGCGGCGCTCCTGCAACAAATCCCCAGCACCGGATTCACGTCATGATCCTCGTGAAGGTCGCCGCGGCGGTCCTCAACCAGACCCCCCTCGACTGGGACGGGAACCGGGCGCGCATCGTCGGCGCCATCCGGGAGGCCCGCCGCCAGAACGTCGACATCTTGTGTCTGCCCGAGCTCTGCGTCAGCGGATACGGCTGCGAAGACGCCTTCAACTCCCGCGGTCTGCACCGCATGGCGCTGGAGGTGCTCACGGAGGTGATCCCGGAGACCGAAGGCATCGCCGTCGCGATCGGCCTCCCGATCTTCCACGGCAACGGCCTGTTCAACGGGGCGGCCCTCGTGGCGGGAGGCCGGCTCCGCGGGTTCGTCGCCAAGCAGCACCTCGCTGGCGAGGGTCTTCACTACGAACCGCGTTGGTTCAACCCATGGCCGTCGGGCGAGGTCGTCGACTACATGGTCGACGACGTCTCGGTCCCCCTCGGCGATCTCGTGTTCGATGTCGGGGGCGTGAAGATCGGCTTCGAGATCTGCGAAGACGCGTGGGTCGCCAACCGGCCGGGCATCCAGCTGGCGACACGGGGCGTGGACATCATACTCAACCCGAGCGCCAGCCACTTTGCGTTCGGCAAATACCCGATTCGGCGGGGTTTCGTGGCGGAGGGATCCCGCGCCTACGGGGTGACCTACGTGCTGGCGAACCTCGTGGGCGACGAGTCGGGACGCGCGATCTACGACGGTGGCGCGCTCGTCGCCAGCGCCGGCACGATCGTGGCTTCGGGTCCTCGATTCGTGTTCACGCCCTTCCACGTGACCTCGCGGGTCGTCGACGTGGAGCGAACGCGGGGGATCCGGTCGGCGACGGCGAGCTTCCCGCCGCAGATCGGTCTGTCGGAGCGGTGCGTTCGGGTCGCTCACACGTTCCGCCTCCACGAGCCTGATCCCGGGCCCGACGACCGCGCCCCGTGGGAGCGCAGCGGCGCCGTGAAGGAAGAGGAGTTCTCGCGCTCGGTGGCGCTCGCGCTCTTCGACTACCTGCGCAAGAGCCGGTCGCGGGGCTATGTGCTGTCGCTATCCGGCGGCGCCGATTCGGCCGCGGTCGCCTGTCTGGTTGCGTTGATGGTGCGGCTCGGCTGCGAGGAGGTCGGGGTCGACGGGTTCAAGCGTCGGCTCGGCTATCTCGAGCTGCGATCGGACGATGCGCCGGGCCTGGTCGGGGAGCTGCTCTGGTGCGCCTACCAGGCGACCCGCAACAGCTCCGACACGACGCGGCAGGCAGCTCGGGGTGTCGCCGAGGCGATCGGCGCGCGCTTCTTCGATCTCGACGTCGATCCGATGGTGCAGGCCTACGTCGACCTGGTCGAAGGGGCGCTCGGGCGGTCGTTGACGTGGGAGGACGACGACATCGCGCTCCAGAACATCCAGGCTCGCGTGCGAGCGCCGGGCATCTGGATGCTGGCGAACGTGCGCGGTGCGATCCTGCTCGCGACCAGCAATCGATCCGAGGCCAGCTCGGGGTACGCGACGATGGACGGTGACACGTGCGGCGGCCTGTCGCCGGTGGCCGGGATCAACAAGGCTTGGTTGCGCCATTGGTTGGGGTGGCTGGAGCTGACCGGACCGGGCGGAAGCCCGGGCATCTCAGCCCTTTCTCTGGTGAACGTCCTGCAACCGACAGCCGAGCTGCGGCCTCTCGAGGCGGCGCAGACCGACGAGGACGACCTGATGCCCTATCCGGTCCTCGACGCGATCGAGCAGTCGGCGATCCGCGACAAGAAGACACCATCCGAAGCGCTGCGCACGGTTCGAGCCTCTTTCCCGGATATCCCGCGCGACCGGCTGCGCGCGTGGGTCGAGCGCTTCTACACGCTCTGGTGCCGCAGCCAATGGAAGCGCGAGCGCCTCGCCCCGGCGTTGCACGTCGATGACGAGAACGTCGACCCGAAGACCTGGTGTCGGTTCCCGATCCTCTCCGGCGGATATGCGAGAGAGCTTCGGGCGATGGCCGACGCGGAGGAAGAGCGGTGACCGTGGCCCGCGGTCTGGCGCTGATGGTCGACTGCGTCGTCTTCGGCCTGGATGACGAGGACGACCTGAAGGTCCTGCTGATCGAGCGCGCCGCGGCGCCCTTCGAAGGGCGGCGGGCCCTGCCCGGCGGATTCGTCCAGACCGACGAATCGTTGGACACGGCCGCGTTGCGCGTGCTCGCCGACGAGACCGGGTTGGGCGATCTCTACCTGGAGCAGCTCTACACGTTTGGCGGGGTCGGACGTGACCCGCGCGATCGCGTCGTGACCGTGGCCTACTACGCCCTGGTCAATCTCGACGCACACCCGGTCGTGCCGGAGCGGGCGAGCCGCCGCGCGGCATGGGTTCGCCTGTCGCGGGCACGGGATCTCGCGTTCGACCACGACGAGATCGTCGACGTCGCCCTCACCCGCCTCCGGGGCAAGGTGCGGTATTGCCCGCTCGGGTTCGAGCTGCTGCCGGAGAAGTTCCCTCTGCGGCGGCTGCAACGCCTCTACGAGACCTTGCTGGGGCGGGCGCTCGACAAGCGGAACTTTCGGAAGAAGATTCAAGCGTTGGGAGTGCTCGACGCGTTGGGGGAGGTCGAGACCGACGTGCCCCATCGCGCAGCCCGACTCTATCGATTCAACCGCGAGCGTTACCAGCGGCTCGAAGCAGAGGGACTCGACTTCGAGCTCTGACGGCCCCCACGGCACTACGTCGCCTGCCTCGGAGGACATCATGGAAGCCCTGCTCGTCGTCGACGTCCAGAACGACTTCGTTCCCGGCGGAGCGCTCGCCGTGCCGGACGGTGACGCGGTCGCCGGCTGCGTCAACCGCCTCGCCGCCCGCTTCGACCTCGTCGTCGCGACCCAGGATTGGCACCCGCATGGCCATGGGAGCTTCGCCAGCAGTCACCCGGGGCAATCGGTAGGCGACCGGATCGAGCTGGCGGGCCTGGAACAGATCCTCTGGCCGGATCACTGCGTCCAGGGCACGCGTGGCGCGGAATTCGTCGCCGCTTTCGATACGTCGGCGGTCGATGCCGTGTTCCGCAAGGGCACCCACCCGGACATCGACAGCTACAGCGCGTTCTTCGACAACGCGCACCGGAAGTCGACCGGGCTCGACGGCTGGCTGGCCGAGCACGGCGTCGACGGCGTCACGATCGTCGGTCTGGCGACCGACTACTGCGTGAGCTTCACCGCGCACGATGCGCGCGGTCTCGGACTGCGCACGCGCGTCGTCCTCGAGGGCTGTCGGGGCGTCGAACTGTCGCCCGGCGACATCGTCGCTGCGGTGGACCGCATGCGCCACGAGGGCGTAGAAGTCGTGGAAACCCTCGCGGATTGATGCGGATTTCGGGCCGCCACAGAGAGTACGAGCGATGAATCGACAGGAACGCATTCTCCGCTGCCTTCACGGGCTCGCGATCGGCGAGTCGCTCGGTCGCCTCGCTGCCGGCTTGTCGCCGGACGAGCTCGTCTTCCGTTGCCGGCCGCGTGTTCCTTGGAAGTGGGCGGCGCACACCGACATGGCGTTGGCGACGGTCGAGGTTCTGGAACGCGACAACGCGATCGATCCCCAGGAGTTGGCCGCCGCGATGGTCCGACGCTACGCCGGCGGCGAACGGGAGTATCTGGGCGACAACCGCGACGTGCTCGAGGCCGTGGCGAACGGCATGC
>PVBE010114395.1_pt1 | contig 34413 bp, 25 predicted proteins | sample 1631181 | NCBI WGS metagenome assembly PVBE01 (sample SAMN08397723, study PRJNA350692) | Marine metagenome, whole genome shotgun sequencing project. | isolation source: water | place: Pacific Ocean | collected 2012-04
CAGCCGCCCGCGCCGCCGCCGCCGCCGCCGCCGCCCGAGGAGTCGGTCAGAAAGACGTTCTTGTCACAGCCGCCGCCGCCGCCGCCGCCGCCGCCGCCGGTGCCGTGCTTGCCCGCGCTGCCCGCCCCGCCGGCCTTGCCGTACCAGTAGACGCCGGAGATCAGCCCGCCCGAGCCCTTGCTGCCGGAGCCGCCGTTTTGCACGCGGCCGGCCTTGCCGTTGGTGCCGACGCCGCAGGTCTTCTTGCCCGCGCCGCCGGAGCCGCCGCCGCCGTAGCCCGAGCCGGAGACCGTGGCGCTGCTGCCGCCTTTGCCCGACTTGGCGTAGCAGGCCGAGCTGAGGCAGCCGCAGATGCCGAAGACGCAGGTACAGCTGGAGTCGGTGGCGCCGCCGCCGCCGCCGTTGCCGCCCGAGGGATCGGCGCCGCCGGTGCAGGAGTTGGTGCCCGCGCCGCCGCCGGTGCCGTAGTGGGTGTCGTTGCACCACTTGCCGCCGATGTTGAACTCCTTGCCGTTGCCGCCGGTCGCGCCGGTCATGCCGCTGGACGCCGAGGTGGACGACGCGTCGGCCCCGGCCGCGCCGGCCGCGCCGCTGGCGCCGTTGCCCGCCTTGATCGTCACCCGGTCCAGCGTCAGCGCCGACACCGAGCTGGCGTGCACCACGTATGAACTGCGCGGGCCCACGCTGTTGGCCCCCGATGCGTGGGGGCCCACCAGCACGACGTCGGCCATGGTGGTGGCCGCCGACAGCTTGTGCGCGAGCACGGTCAAGTACTGGTCCTCGGTGGGCTCCAGGGCGCCGGTGATGGTGACGGTGTGGCCGCTCTTGGTGCGGGCGGCCCGCTGCCACTTGCTGTCGAACCCGCCGAAGAGGTGGATCCCCGACTCCAGGGCCACCACCTCGTTGTACGGCCCGGCCTGGACGTAGAGGTACTTGAACGACTTGGCCTTGGCCTGGGCCAGGCCGTGCTTGAGCGTCTTGCACGGCGTCTTGTAATCGCCGCAGCCGCTGCCGTCGCTGCCGCTGGTGGCGACGAAGATGCCGGCGGTGATGTCGCCGTCGATGCCGTCGCAGTTGTCGTCGGTGAACTTGCCGTCGGGCTCGTCGGTGGCTGACGGGGCGGTGCACTTGCCCCAGCCGGTGGCGCCCTCGCACTTGGCGGTGCCGGAGCAGGTGCCGAAGGGGGTGGTGATGGTGCACTTGCGGGTGGTGCCGACCTTGGTCGCGTCGCAGTCGCAGGCGCCGCTCTTGGGCACGCACTGCTTGAAGCTCTTGCCGGCCACGGTCACTGCCTTGCAGTCGTAGCCCTTGGGGCAGGAGATGGTGGCGCAGTCCCGGGAGCAGAACGCCTTGCCGTCGGGGTAGTCGAGGCAGAGGTCCTGAGACGAGATGGAGCACTCCTTGTGGGACTTGCAGGTGGTGCAGAGCATGGTGGACTCGGGCACGCAGACGTTGGACACCTTGCCCTGCTCGATGGCGCCGAGCACGCCGTAGCAGTCGTAGCCCTTGTCGCAGTCCGGCGGGCACTTGCGCGAGCAGATGCCGCTGATGCCGGAGAGGATGCAGATCTTGGACACGCACTGCAGCTTGTTGGTGCAGGACTGACCGAACTTCTTCAGCGGCGGGCCCTTGTCGCCGGAGTCCGTCTTGGCGAACATGTCCGGCACCGGCGCCGAGTCCGTGCCCGCGTCGGCGCCGCCGTCCTGGGGGTCGCCCCACTGGCAGAAGCCGTTCTTGCCGCAGTGCCATCCAGCGGGGCAGGGGTGGTTTTTGTCACAGGCGCACTTGCCCTGGGCAGGATCCAGGCAGTTGTTCACCACCTCGGGGTCACAGCCCGCGGCAAGGACAGCGCAGATGAAAAGTGCAAGATGAAGGTGCCGTGTCATGGAGGGATTCTACCACGTCCGCAACCGGTTCCTCAGCCCGCCTTGTTGAACACCCGCTCCCCCGCGTAGAGCCGCGCCGCCGTCCAGAGGCCCGCGCAGGCCGCCGTGGCCGTGGTGATCATGCAGATGGCCACCAGCAGGGCGCTTACCGCGTCGCCGCGGATCAGCTTGCCGATGAGCAGCTGCTCGGAGAAGGCCGGGATCAGCATCATCCAGGCCTTGGCCTTTAGCGGCATGATGGAGAGCACCGTGCCGGGGATGACCAGGATCACCATGAAGAACGACAGATAGGTCTGGGCCTCCTTGAAGCTGCGGGCGAAGGTGGCCACGATCATCTGCATCGCCGAGGCCAGGGCGGTCAGCGGCAGCATCAGCAAAAAGATCTGCGCCAGCACCGAGGCCTGGAGGCGGATCGGGATGCCGAGGCTGTCGGTGGAGATGAGCTTCGGCACCAGCCAGAAACCGATCATGGCGATGGCCAGCCCCACCACGGCGAAGGCGAGGGTGGCGAGGAACTTGCCGCAGAGCAGCCGCCAGCGCGCCACGGGGTTGATGAACAGCGGCTCGAGGCTGCGGCGCTCCAGCTCGCCGGCGGTGGTGTCGATGGCGATGTAGAAGCTGCCGAGGAAGATGGAGAGCACGATGAAGTAGGGCAGCACCGCCAGCAGCACGGCGGCGCGGCCCTCGGGGGTGGAGACGTCCTCGGTCTCCAGGGCCATGGCCTGACCGAGGGAGGGGTCCACGCCCCGGGCCAGCAGGCGCAGGGCGCCGATCTGCCGGCCGTAGGCCGCCACCAGCCGGCGCACCCGGCGGGAGGTGATGCGCGCCGTGCGGCGGGAGTCGTCCACGATCACGCGCACCGGAGCCGGTCGAGCCGCGCGCAGGCGCGCGCCGTGCTCCCGGGGGATCACCAGCACCAGGTCGTGGTCCCCCTTGCGCACGGCCCGGCCGGGGTTCGCCGGCGGCGACAACACGGTGACGCCCCGCTGCTCGAGGAAGCCGACCAGGCCCGGGGCGTGCTCTGCGCCCACCACCGGCACCTTCACCGGGCGGTCCGCGCGGTCCGCCACGATCTCGCCGGTGAGGAAGATGATGCCCGCGGTGGCGGCCGGGCCGAGCAGGGGGAAGATGAGGGCCGCGCTGATGGAGCGCCGGTCGCGGACGTTGTCCACCACCTCCTTGAGCATCACGGTGAGGATGGCGCTCATCGCATCAACCCCTCGTCGGTGCCGATGGCCGCCACGAAGGCGTCCTCCAGGTCGGCGCAGCCGGTGGCGTCTCGCAGCTCGTCCGGGCTGCCGCTGGCGGCGATGGTGCCGCCGCTGATCACCACGATGTGATCGCACAGCTCCGAGACCTCGTGCATCAGGTGGCTGGAGAAGAGGATGCAGCGGCCGTCGTCGCGCAGGCGGCGGATCATGGCGCGCATCTTCCGTGTGCTCATGACGTCCAGGCCCGCGGTGGGCTCGTCCAGCAGCACGTTGTGCGGGTCGTGCACGATGGCCCGGGCGATGGCCACCTTGACGCTCTCCCCCTGGGAGAAGCCGGAGGTGCGGCGGTCGGCGATGCTGGCCATGTCGAGGTCCTCGATCAGGCGATCGATGCGTCGCTCCAGCTTTGCGCCGCGCATGCCGTGGAGGCGCCCGTAGTAGCGCACGTGCTCCCGGGCGGTGAGGCGGGCGTAGAGCCCGTGGGCGTGGGGCAGCGCGCCCACCACCTCGGTGGTGGCCACCTTGTCCGTGGCCACGTCGTGGCCGTCAATGCTCGCTTTGCCGCGGTCCGGATCGAGGATGGTGTAGAGCACGCGGAGCATGGTGGTCTTGCCCGCGCCGTTGGGGCCGAGCAGCCCGGTGATGCGCCCGTCGGCGGCGGAAAACGACACTCCGCGCAGCGCCTGCACCTCGCCGAATGATTTGTGGACGTCCTGGACCTCGATCATCTCACGGCTCCGGCCCGGCGAAGGAGAGGAAGAAGCCCAGGGGGCGCAGGCCCTGGAGGCACCTGGCGTCCAGGCCCCTGGCCGACGCGGTCTGGACGAAGCGGGCGGCCAGCGATGGCATGCAGCCGCGCATGATCACGCCGTGGCCCTGCCAGGGCACCACGAGGTGGCGGCTGTTTTTGAGCGTGCGCGCCGCCTTCTCGGCGTTCTCTGGCGGGGTCACGGGGTCCGCCTGACCGGAGATCAGCAGCACCGGCGCGGCCGAAGACACGGGCTTTTTGAAGGCCGCGGCCACCGGCTTGTGAGGCCAGCGCTTGCAGAGGCGGGCGATGGACGCCACCTCCCGCTGGCCGTAGCGCGCGGTGGCGACGACCCCCTCGCCGGGGAAGAAGGGCCAGTCCTCGGAGCAGAGCACGCTGGACTCCAGGCCGCCGTTGATCGAGCGGCGCAGGCTGTCCGCGACGAACACCGCCTGGGAGACCAGCGGGCCGAGGTCCTGGCGCTGGTGGGCGGTGTGCAGCAGCAGCGGCAACAGGGCGATGGTCTCGCTGCCGTAGCCGAGGATGCGCAGGGTCAGGGCCCAGCTCTGCCAGGAGAGCTTGACCTTCGTCGGCTTGCCCGTGCGGGGGTGGATGATCTCCACCGTGGACGGCGCCGCGAGCAGGCGGTGCTCCAGCTCCCGGATCTCGGTGGCCAGGTTCGGGAACCGCTTGCGGCAGGCCCGGTCCTGGTGGCAGCGCAGCAGCATCATCCGCGTGACCGTGGCGGGCCCCTCGGTCATGATCCGCGGCCCCATGGCCTCGTCCTGGGGCACCACGCCGTCGAGGATCGCGCTGCGCACCTGCTTCGGGTAGCGGCGCAGGTAGGACAGCGCCACGCGGGTGCCGTAGGACACGCCGTAGATGTTGATCTTGCCGTAGCCGAGCTGTTGGCGGACGTGGTCGAAGTCACGGATGGCGGCGGTGGTGGTGTACTGCGTCAGGTCGGCGCTCGCGGACAGCTGCTTGATGCACCCGTCCAGCCAGCGGCGCTCCTGGTCGCGGGGCAGCTCCTCGTAGGGGTTGGTCTGCCGCGGCGCCGCGCAGCGCAGGGGGTGGGAGCGGCCCGTGCCCCGCTGGTCGATGAGCACCACGTCGCGCTTCGTACGCATGCGCTCAAAGCCCCCGGCCACGGGGATGAACGACTCGGTGGCCGCGTGGCCGGGGCCGCCGGAGAAAAAGAACAGCGGGTCCGGCGCCGGCTCGTCGCTGCGGGCCGGCAGCACGGCCAGGTGCAGCTGAATCTTGCGCCCCCCGGGGCGGTCCCAGCTCTCGGGCACGCTCACCTTGCCGCAGCGAGCCTCCATGCGCACCGGGGACCCCGGCGTGATCAGGTGACACGACGTCAGCTTGACCCGGGAGCGCTGCTCTGCCGCCTTGCCGCCCGTACAGGCCGCGACCATCAGCACAGCGATCAAGCAAATCGGCCGCCCCATGCTGGGAATCTAACAGACGAACAGCGGGACGTTTTCAGGTTTTTGCCAAATACCGGACGATTAGCCCGGGACGAATGGCTCAGGCCAGCAGCCGGCGATCGATCCGGAGCAGGGACACGGACAGGATCTCGCCTGTCTCCAGGCGCACCAGCTTGATCAGCATCTCCACCTGGCCCGCGCGGCCCTTGTTCAGCCGACCGAGCACGGCCAGCTTGGCCGGCACCAGCTTGCCGATCTGCGTGGCCTTGACGCTGTCGTACTTCAGCGCCAGCTGGGCGTTGATGGTTGTGAGCAGCCGCGGCATGTCCTTTTTGACCACCAGCTTGAAGGGGCGGGCCCGCGCCAGCCCCAGCAGCAGGCGGCTCTCCAGCTTGCCGGCGTGGGCAGCCAGGGTCTTGTGGGAGGACTGCACCGGCAGGGCGACGGTGGGAGTGCCTGCGCCGAGGCGCTCCACCGCATAGTCCTGCAGCTGCTGGATCGACTTGCGGAACAGCTCCTCGAGCACCTGGGGCGAGCCGGCGCCGCCGTCAACCTTGCGCGCGCTGAAGTAGTCCAGGCGCCGGGGTGCGCCCGCGGGCGAGTAGTGAGCCAGCTCCACCTTGACCATGCGCACGATGATGGCGTCCAGCTTCTCGGCCACCCAGTTGGCGCCCACGTGGTGGCTGACGCTGGAGGCAGAGCCCTCGCTGTCGCCCTTTTCGCCGTAGGTCAAGAAGACGAACGGGGCCATGGTGTACTGCGCCAGCTGGCGCCAGACCAGCTCTCCCTGGCGGTTCAGGCCCGAGGCGCCCACGGTGGCGATCTTGATCCCGCGCCGGGCCGCGTCGCGCATGGCGGAGACGTAGGTGTAGGTCTGGCCGTGGTCCAGGCGCGGCGGTGCGTCGCCGATGAGGAAGGCCAGGCGGACGCCGCGGGGGCGCCACTTGATGGTGGTCATGGCGTGGCGCAGGCCCTCCTGCACGTCCTCGGGGTAGTTGCCGCCGCCGCCCGCGCGCACCGCGTTGAGCTGCTGGTTGAAGCGCTGGAGGTCCGCGGTCAGCGGGATGACCCGTGAGCGGTAGTCGTCGCCCTTTTCGCGCTAGAGGACCATGCCGAGAGCCCCGTCCCGCAGGACAGCGGGAGGGCGGCGACGAAAAGCAGCAGGATGCGAACAGCGCTGGCGGGCTTCATGGGTCTCTCTCCTTTGTTGGGTAGCCTGGTAACGACCCGGGCGCGCGGCGCTTACACCTGAAGACAGAAAAACAGAAAAACCCAAAACCGTCCCCGTTACTGGCGGACATGAACCGGACGGGCCAGGGCCCAGGTCGACAGCAGCAGGGCGGGGAAGCCGTGGAGCAGGAGGCGGTGCAGGGCGCTGTCCATCAGCCACTGGTGGTCGCCGGGGATGACGACGAAGAGCAGGTAGTGGGCCGCCTGCAGCAGCAGCACCACGGCGCCGGCGCCCAGGGCGGCGCGGCGGCGCGGCGTTTGTGACAGCCCGAGGGCGGCCAGGGCCAGCAGCAGGCACAGGGGGGCCGCGCCCCACGCTCGCAGGTTGAGCGGCTCCAGGGCGTAGCGGGTGGCCACGGCCAGGTGGCGCCCGGGTGTGGCCAAAAACGCCAGGGCCTGGTCCCGGGTCAGGGTGGCCAGGGCGCCGCTGGAGTAGCCGCCCACCCGGGGCCAGAAGGTGGCCAGGGCCGCCAGTCCGGGCAGCAGGCCGACGCCGGTCCAGGCGAGCCGACGCCCGGCCTCGGCCCGGGAGCGGATCAGCGCCGGCGCCAGGGCCCCCGCCAGGGCCGGCAGCACCAGCAAGCCCTCGTTCTTGGTCCAGGCGGCGAGGCCGGCGGCCAGGCCGGCCAGCAGCAGCAGCCGCGGCCGCGCCGCCCCCAGCCAGCAGCTTGCCACAACGAGCAGCACGTTGACCGCCAGGGGTGAGTCGGCCAGCTGACCCGCCGCGTTTTGGCTCACCACCGGCGCCGCCATCAAGCAGATCAGGGCCAGGCGAGCGGAGACAAGCCCGTGGTAGCGGGCCAGGCCGAAGTAAACAACGCCGGCGCCGGCCAGCGTGTACACCGGACCGATGACCGCCGGCACCCAGACGCTCTCGCCCCAGCCCAGCAGCCAGCCCCGCACCACCGTCAGCGGCACGAGCAGGGGATAGTCCGGATGCGTCCACTCCATGATCGGGTCCACGTACCCCATCCCCCCACCCCGAAACAAAAACCGCGCATGCAGATTCCAGATGGCCCAGGCATCCCACTCCCCATGCCGGCAGAGCACCCCCTTGGCCACCATGGCCGCCACCGCCGCCAGCAGACAGACCAGAGCCACTCCCCCGATTATCCGCCCCAACCGAACCGAAACCCGCACCCCATCGTGCGCGTCTCCGCCCCCGTCCCCGTCCCCGTGATCCCCCCGCCACCAGCGCCACGTGACCCACGCCGCCGCCGCGATCCCGACCACCTCCACCCAACGCCAAAACCCCAGCGGCACCCCAACCCACAGACCGAGCCACAACGCCACGCTGGCCAGGCCCATCCCCACCACAGCGCCCATGCTGACCGTCAGCCCCCACCCGGGTCCGCGCGCGCCAAAGCAGGCTCGCACCACCCAGCTGCCGAGCACCACCGGCCCCAGCAAAAAGAGCAGCGCCCCGATCATCTGCGTTGCCCCTCGTTTCGCCGCAGGAGCACGAACCGCCCGCGGGTGCTGCGTGCCACCACCTCCCAGCCCCTCCCGCCGAGGTTGAGCTTCTCTCCCGGCCGCAGCTCCACCAGGTGGTGGCGCAGCTTGCCGTCGAAGCGCACCACCACCGTGGGGGCCAGGGTGTACTGGGTGCGAAAGACCCGCGGATCCCAGGCGGTGTACCCCAGCCGCGCCAGGCCCTCGACGTGGGGCCGCAGCGAGCGCAGCTCTCGCTCGTGCCCGGTCATCACCTGCCAGTCCCTGCGGTTGGTGGCCGTGTCGTACACGGCCCAGCCCGCGCCGGCCAGGCCCCCGGCGGCCAGCGCCGCCACCAGCAGCACGATGCGCAGGGGCGCCGGCGCCCGGCCCGCGCCTGCCACCTAGGACCCTCCGCCGGAGAGGGGGATCGTCCCCGTGGGCCGCCGCCGGCCCGGCGACGCCACGGCGCAGGAGCCGCTGCGATAGGCCTGGTGCGGGCGGTTGAGCTCCCAGCGGGGTAGCGTGAGGTACTGCCGCGGGTGGATGCTGTTGAGGTAGGTGCGGTACTGGCGCACCAGCTGCCGCACGCCGCTCATGGTCAGCCCGCCGGGGTTCTCATGGCGCCGGTAGAGCAGCATGCCGAAGCGGATGGCGTTCTGGTCGAAGGGGTCGTCCAGGTTGTAGATCCCCTCCAGCACCCCGCTCTGGCTGATGGACTGCCAGAGGTCCGCGGTCGAGGTGCCGTCCATGACCTGGGCCGCGCCGGCGCCGGCCAGCAACAGCGACGCGCTGATGTTGGCCTGCAGGCCGACGTAGCCGTAGTGCACGTTGGACCAGATGTCGAAGAAGTAGAGCCGGTTCTGCTGCCAGTCGTAGGACCAGTTGTCCCAGCGCCGCAGGATGTGCGGCTTGTGATCCCAGGGCCCGCCGGCCTGCACCTGCTCCTTCCAGATCTGCATCGCGTCGATGTACGAGGAGGCCGCCAGGATCGCGTTCCCTCCGGCGAGGCGCGCCGTGGCCGTGGCGATGTGGCGGCGAATCCGGCGCACCTCGTCCGACGCGGTGTTTTGCCGCATCTCCCCCACGATGTAGCCGACCACCGTCTCCAGCGGGGCGAAGGGCAAAAACGCCAGCTCGCCCAGGGACACCGGCGGCAGGGCGCCGGTGGCGTCGCGGAAGATGGAGTCGGGCAGGTCGGGGAAGTGACAGACCCCGGGGCCGGGCTGGCCCTCTGGCGGCTCAACGCACATGACGCCAGTCTATCGCGCGTGCTGCTCGAGGTACATGCCCCAGAAGAGCGCCATGCCTCAGCGGCTCAGGTCCAGCCACGAGACGAAGGTCTTGCCCTGGGCCGTGACGATCTTGTTGCTGCAGCCGTAGGCCGTGGCCCGGGTGGAGCCAGCCTGGGACAGCACCTTGGCCGTGCCCGCCTTCACCGGCCTCTTGGCAGCGGGCCGTCGGGGGTCGCGGCGTCGGTGGCGCCCGCGTCCGGGGCGCCCGCGTCGCTGGCGGCGTCCGCGCCGCCGTCCGCGAGGCCCACGCCGTCCAGCATGGCGTCCAGGGCGTACATCCCCTTTTGCACCAGGTCCACGGTGGCCGACGACTCGGGCTCGCGAGGCGACACGTCCGCCAGGGCTGCCAGCCAGGCGTCCAGCTTTTTGGTGTGCAGCATGCCGTCGAGGGAGAAGACCTCCACCCGCGCGATCCTGGCGTGCAGGGCCGCGGCCACGTCCTGGCGCAGCACCTTGGGGTCCAGGTAGAGGCTGCCCTCGGACATCACCCCGGCCCGGCCCACCACGCCCAGGGCGATGGTGCCCCGGTCGCCGTAGGCCGCCCGGGCCTCGGCGGCGTAGACCCGGATCAGGTCGGGCCCGATCCAGGAGCCCACCAACTTGGCGTAGGAGGACTGGTAGACCATGAAGGAGACCTCGTCGAACGGCACGCCGCGCACGGGGATGTCCAGGGCGTCCTGCAGGTCGTCGTCGCCGTCCTTTGCGTCGTCCAGCACCTGGGGGTAGGTGACGCACTGGGCCCGCAGACCCGCGGCCTGGACCCGCTTGACCGAGGCCGTCAGCGCCGCGCGGGCCTTGTCGTGGGCCGCGCGGTCCAGGTGTGTGCGCATGAGCGCCACCGCGGCCCCCAGCCCTTTGGTCCAGGTCTTCTCGATGGCCTTGCTGTAGGTGATGGCCGGCTCCATGTCGTAGACGATGGCGCTGGCCGTCAGCTTGTTGTCCGCCAGCCACTTGAGGATGCTGCTGACGTAGGCGTCGAAGGCCGCCAGGTTGGTCTCGTTGGGCCAGTAGCCCTGGGCCTCGGGCAGCAGGGGCCACAGCCGCACCTCCACGCCCCGGGCCGCGGCGTCCCGCAGCAGCCCCTCGAGCTCGGCCGAGGGGAACGACGCCCGGGGCAGCGCCACCATGATGGCCAGCCGGTGCGGCCCCAGGGCCGGCAGCGCCTTGCGGATCTCGGCCAGGCTGGCCTGCTCGGCCGCGTAGAGGCCCAGCCGGTAGGAGCGCTCGGGCCCGGGTTTGGGCGTTTGGTCGGAGCAGGCCAGCAGCAGGGTGGCGGCCAGGGCCGCGGTCAGCGCTGCGCGCGCGCTCATGGCGTCCCTCTCCGGCGCCGCCGCGCCCAGGCCAAAACAAAAAGCAGCCAGCAGAGGCTCGTCAGGCCGGCGCCGTGCCCCTGGCCCAGGCCGCAGGTGCAGCCCCGCCGAGACACGTCCTCCTCGCCGCCGTCCGCGCCAGGAGCCGCATCGTCCGCCGCGCCAACATCGGCGCCGCTGTCGACGGAGGGCGTGCTCACATCCCCCGACGGCAGGTCCGGCGCGCCGCTGTCCGCGGCGGGCGTGGCCTTGTCCGGGGGCCACAGATCCGGCGCTGCATCGGGAGGCCCGGCGTCGGCCGCGGGCGCGGTGCCCACGGTGACAAGGTGCTCGCCGTCGGGCAGACCGGACAGCTCGGCCCAGGCCTTGCCGCCCGCGGTCACCGCCTTGACCTTGGCCCAGGCCTTGCCGTCCACCGTCGCCGTCACCTTCGCGCCGGTCACCGGCCAGCGCAGGGTCAGCGGCGCTGCCTTGACCGCCACGTAGCGCAGCGCGCCCGGGCCGGTGACCTGCAGCACCACGTCGCCGGCCTTGGCCGCGCTCAGCCGCAGACGCCCCGGCCGCTCCAGCAGCGAGGCGCCGAGCATGCCCGCCGCCTGCAGCGCGCCGCCCTTGCCGTGGCGGGCCCAGCGCGCCGATGCCGCGGTCTTGTCCAGGGCCAGCCAGTCCTCGCCGCCGCTGTCCAGAGGCACCGACACCCCCCCGCCGGCCAGCCGCGCGGACGCCTTGACCGGCGCCGCCCCGTCGAAGGGCCGCAGCACCGACAGGTACCCGGCGCTGCCTCCGGTCGCGCGCAGCATGATCATCGGGTGGGTGGTGGTGGGCGGGTTGCTCGGCGCGCTGGCGGCCAGGTACCGCCCCGGCTCGCCGGCCTTGCCGCCGAAGGCCTCCAGCCGCAGCCCCCGTGATGTGGCGACCTCGGCCTTGCCCCCCTTGCGCGCCACCAGCCCGTCCAGCAGCACCGTGATCTTGGCCGCGCCCTTGCCCGACCCCTGCAGGCGGAAGACGATCTGCTCGGCGACGCTCTTGGTGCCGCCCCAGAGGGCGTCCGGCTTCTTGAGGTTGAGCGTGTACTTGATCCACTTGTTGGCCGGCACCGGGCCCTTGGCGTCCAGGCGCCAGACCGCCTGGTCGTAGGTCGGCAAGTCGTAGACCTTGACCCCGAACCACTTGAGGTCCGGCGCGCTGACCTTGGCCCAAAACTCCAGGGTGTCGAAGCTGGACAGCTCCAGCTTGGGGTGGGTGTAGGTCCGCGTGATGAACTGCGCCTTGCCGTCGTTGTCCGGCTCCCAGCGCAGCGAGGCTGTGCCCTGGACCTTGTCCTTGGTCTCCAGCTTGCCGCCGGAGAGCCCCTCGGTGCTGTCCATCGGGTGGCTGACGCTGGCGCCGCGGCTCCAGGTGAAGGTCACCGGCTTGGCGGCCGGCAGCAGGCCGGTGATCACGCTCTTGGCCGCGCTGCCCCCCAGGGTCGGCGGTCCGAGGTAGGCGTGGCCCGCCTTGCTGGCCTTCCAGCCCCCGGTGTGGGCGGCGGCCGACCCGCGGCCCGTGTCCCCCGCCACGGCCAGGGCGCCATACCCGTGGAACAGCAGGTCCACCGTCTTGGCCTTGGGCGCGGTGACCGCCGCGTGGTCCACGGCGTAGTCGCCGCCCACCAGCAGCACCGTGCGCCGGACGCTGTTGCCCGCGCCGAAGACGTCGCTGCCCACCGTGGCCCGCGTAAGGCCCAGGCCCGGTCCGCCCTTGGACAGCGCCAGTGAGCGGAAGGCGTCCAGCACCCGCGGCGTCTCCTTGCCGTCGGCCTGGCTCACCTGGTCCAGCATCACGGTGTTGTGAGAGAGGGTCTGCTTGAAAAAGCCAGCGTGGTAGGGCAGGCGGTAAGCGGTGGTGCCCATGTCGGGTAAAAGCAGCGCGCCCGCGCCGAAGAGGATCAGCTGCAGCTTGTCGCTGTGTCCGTGCCAGTGCCCGTGGGGGCCGTAGTCCAGCCCGGCGTACAGCCCGCCGGCCCCCGCCCCGCCGCGCAGCACCGCGTAGCCAGTGGCGGAAAAATTCTTCGGCGCCAGGGTCAGGCCCGCGCCGCTGCCCAGCGACGGCCCCAGCAGCAGGGCCTCTTCGGAGCTGCGCGCCTGCTTGAGGTCGTCGTACAGCGTGCGCAGCACCGCCCGCGCCTGCTTGTCGTTGGCCAGGGCCGCGGCCGCCTCCAGGGCGCCGCGCATGCTGGACAGCCCGCCGGTGCCGCCGTCGTTGAGCTTGGGGAAGCTGGCGTCGGGGAAGGCCATGAGCACCGGCGCGTGGACCATGTCCAGCAGGCCCTGCTTGTAGAGGTCCACGCCGTGGTGCCGCGCGGCCAGGGCCAGCCAGCGGTAGGCCCCCAATGTGTAGAGGTGGTAGCCGATGGATCCCTCGTACCAGAACCCGTCCGGCATGAGCTTGCTGACCTTCATCTGGTAGGCAAAGCCGCTGCCGCCCGACAGGGCCGCGGTGACCCACTTCTGCTCGGCGAGGCAGTAGCCGGCCGCGCCGATGGCGGCGTTGTGCCAGGCCTGCCAGTTGCTCTTGCCCGCGTCGTAGCGCTGGACCACGGCCACGGCCTGGCGCAGCAGGTTGTTCTCCACGTCGGCGCGCGCGCCCGGGCCGAGGGTCTTGGCCACCGCGTCGTATGCCGCCAGGACGCCGACCAGCCAGCTCGACTCGGACAGGGTCTGGCTCATCAACCGCCCGGCGCTCTTGGACGGCACCTTGGTCTCGGCGGACGAGCCGTAGCGGTTGTCGTGGAAGCGGTGGCTCATGTAAACGCGGGTGAAGCCGGCGAGGATCACAGCCGCGCGCTTGGCGTAGACCTGCTTGCCGGTGAGCCGGTAGACCAGCCCCAGGGTGCGGGCCGCTTTGGCCAGCTCGTTGTGCCGCCGGGTGAGCCAGGCGCCGTCGTAGGGCTGGCCGGTGTAGAGCTTGCCGTCTGCCTTGCAGAGGTGTTTTTTGGGCGAGGCGCGGTCGTAGGTCAAGGACGGCCCGGACGGGCAGACGTAGAAGCCGGACCAGGCCCCCTCACCCGTGGGCACCGAGATGGGCAGCGTGAGCCAGATGTCGGCGTACTTGACCAGGGCGTCCAGCGCCGCCTTGGCCCAGGGGGTCTTGGGGTCCGCCGCCCGGGCCTTGGCCGCGGCGATCTCTGCGTCGCTATAAAAAAGGAAGGGGCGCGCCTTCTTCGTCACGGCGACGTAGCCGGTGGCCGCGTCGACCCGCGCGCTCATGGGCAGCCCACCGAGGGCCGGCGTGCTCACGCCCAGATGAAAGGTGGCCGCGGCGCCCACCTTGGTGCCGCTGGCGCAGGTGAGCACCAGCAGCAGCAGCGCCTCCTGCCCCGGCGCCACGGTGACCTTGGACGGCTCGCCGGGCGCCAGCTTGAGGGTGAAGCCGCCCTTCGGCTTCGGCGCCGTGAAGGTCATGGTCAGGGGCGCGACGCCCGGGTTGCGCAGGCGCAGCTGGAACATCGACTCGTACCCCGGCAGCACGGCCCGCGCCTGGGCCAGGGGATAGACCAGGTCCAGCCCGCCCGCGGGCAGCAGCGCCTTGGGCGAGGCGGCGTAGCCCTCCACCTCCTTGGAGCTGATGTAAATGTCCATCTTCGGCACGCGCAGCTCGAGGGCCTGGCCCGCGGCCGCGGCGGGCACCGCCAGCTTGACGTCGACGTGGGTCTTGCTGATGGCCACCGACGACAGCTGCTTGGCCCCCTGCCAGAGGGTGACGGTCTGGTTGTTGCCGCCCGTGTGCCAGGTGCCGAGGGTCATGACGCCGCCGCCGGCCGGGCCGCGCAGGTAGAGGCTCCCCTTCATCTTCGCGTCGTTGAGCATCAACGCGCCGCCCCGCCACATGACCAGCGCGCCGGTGGCCTGCAGGTCGAACACGGCGTCGGACCCGGCGCTGGTGAGCTTCAGCTGGTGGTAGCCGGGCGCCAGGGAGAGGTTCAGGGTCTTGTGCTGCAGCGTGCCCGCGCCGCCGCCCTTGGTCGTGACGCCGTCGTCGGGCAGGCTGCCCGAGTGCAGCGGCGCCCCCGAGGCGTCGGTGATGCTGTAGGACAGCACGTCGGCCCCGGCGTAGATGTTGAGGTCCCGCTTGAGCAGCACCACCTTCTGGGTGGCGGCGGTGACCCACAGCCCGGCCGTGCGTGAGCCGCGCACCGGCAGCTGAAGCTGCTGGGCTGCGGCCGCGGCGGGGAGCAGCGCGCAGAGGGCCAGGACGCCGGCGAGGGCGGCGCGACGATGGTGTGCTACGTCTAGGCGATGGATCTGCTTCATCTACCGAGCTCCTCCACCCACTGTACCAGAGGGCGTCGGTCGGCGTATAAACGTGGGATGTACAGAACTCTGCAGATGATCGCGGCGGCCGCGCTGATGGCCTGGCCCGGCGCCGCCCGGGCCGACAGCAACTCGCACTACCAGGACATGGTGGTGGGCGAGCGGGCGGCGGGCATGGGCGGCGCGTTCACCGCCCTGGCCAGCGAGGCCACCGGCGCGCACTACAACCCGGCGGGCATCGTCGCCGCCTCCTCCACGGTGATCCAGCTGTCGATGAGCGCCTACAAGCTGCGCTCCCGCGAGGTGGACGTGGCCGACCTGTGCGGCACCAAGCTCTCCGAGGACGACGACACCTTCTTCAGCTTCCCGGCCTCCTTCGGCTTCGTCAAACAGTTCCACACCGGCTCGGTGCACCACGGGCTCGGCCTGACCCTGGTCATGCCCCACACCAGCAAGGTCGGCTACTCCTTCCTCGAGCGCGACGGCAAGTGCGGCCCCCTGGGCTTCGACATCGGCGGCTCGCAGATGGTGGTGGACCGGGTCCTCTTCGGCGGCGTGAGCTACGCCATCCAGCCCTGGCGGTTTTTGCAGCTCGGCGTCACCGTGGGTCTGTCGGTGCGCTCGGCGACCCACACCGGCCTGATGGTGCAGCGCTGGAAAAACCCCAAGGCGCAGATGCGCCCCTACATCAGCTTCCTCAACGCCGACGTCAGCCTCTGGAGCCTGTACTTCGCCGCCGGGGTCATCGCGGCGCCCACCGAGCGCCTGCGCATCGGCCTCAGCTTCACCTCGCCCCACGTGCGGCTATCCGGCTCCGGGCGCCTGGACTGGCTGGAGGCCCAGGCCATGCCCGCGGACTGGCGGCAGTCGGCCCTCGACGTGCTGGACGACGCGGAGTTTTACTGGGAGGTCCCCTTCCGCCTGGCCCTCGGCGTGGCCTACAGCGGCGACCGCTTCACCGTGGCCGCCGACGTGACGCTCCACGGCGCCGTGGCCCCCTACGAGGTCTACACCCACGCCCGGCTGCCGGCCAACACCGAGGTCAACGCCCGCGACGTGGTGGTCAACGGCAACCTCGGCGGCGAGCTCAAGCTGCCCAAGGGCATCGTGCTCCGCCTCGGCGCCTTCACCAACTTCTCCTCCGAGCCCGACGACGAGCCGCTGGTGGACGCCGAGCGGATCCACATGTTCGGCGGCACCTTCGGCGGCTCCTGGGTCTCGGACAAGGGCTCGTCGCTGTCGACGGCGGTGGTGGTGCAGTACGGCCGCGGCGAGGTCACCGGCTACAAGCTCAGCTACAGCGGGGCCTCCTTCAAGGTGGAGCAGCCGCGGGTGCGCACCGAGGACCTGGTTGTGATCGTCACCGTGGGAGGCAGCTATGATCTGCGCTAGATTCAGCCCGCCGCTGCTGCTAATACTGCTGCTGGCGCCGGCCGCCGCCCGCGCCGACGACAACCACTACCAAAACTTCCTCATCGGCGAGCGCGCCACCGGCATGGGGGGCGCCTACGCCGCCATCAGCGACGACTCCTCCGGCGCCTTCTACAACCCCGCCGGCCTGGCCGAGGCGCACCACTCCAGCCTCAGCCTCTCGGCGTCGGTCTACGGCTTCGCCAGCCAGTCCTACGACCTGGGCGGCGCGCTCACCTTTTCGTCGGACAACACCAACTTCGTCAGCTACCCCACCACCGCGGCCTGGATTCAGCGGGTGCGGCGGGCCGACGATCCGCTCACCGGCGCGGGCCGGGTGCAGCTGGCCCTGTCCATCGTCACGCCCCAGACCGACGTGCTGCGTAAGCGCACCTACCTCGACGTGCCGGCCCAGGCCACCGGCACAGCCGGCGTCACCCGGGCGACCCAGCTGCTCAGCGTGCAGAACTCCGAGGACGACACCCTCTGGATCGGCGCGTCCGTGGCCTGGAAGCCCGCGCGCTGGCTGTCGCTGGGCCTGACGATCTACGGCACCATCCGCAGCGGCCTGTACCAGGTGCACGCCCACGGGCTGGTGACCGAGGCCGACGCCATCGGCCCCACGGACCGCTGGGGCCTGGCCTCGCGCTACGACATCACCTTCTCCCACTACGGCCTGCTGGCCCTGTTCGGCGTGCAGGTGCAGGTCACCGACCACCTGCGCCTGGGTGCAGCCATCCGCTCGCCGCAGCTCGGCCTGCACGGCGTCGCCGAGATCGGCTACCTGGTGGCGGGGCTCACCGACGCGGGCCTCGCCACGGTGCAGTCCATCGACGTGGAGGACGCCGCCTTCCGCGACCGGCAGCCGCTGAAGGCCACCCTCGGCGCGGCCTACGTCGTGCCCCGCGCCTGGGGCGTGTCGCTGGACATCTCGATCTACGGGCCGGCGGGGGAGTACGCCATCTTCGAGCACGACGACTACCCCAGCCTGGCCCAGAACCTGCGCATGCAGAAGCGCCTGGTCTGGCAGATCAACGCCGGCGGCGAGTACTACATCGCGGGCGCGGTGCCCCTGCGGGCCGGCTTCTTCACCAACCGCTCCAGCCTGGCCGAGTTCGAGACCTGCGAAAACGGCGTCTGCGGCCAGCACGCCAACCTGCTCACCGACGGCGTGGACCTGTACGGCGTGTCCGGCTCCGTGGGCTGGGAGACCCGGCGCACCACCCTGACGGTGGGCGTGTCCTACTGCGTGGGCTCCATCACCGAGGACGTGGGCAGCGGCCTGACCCAGGAGACCACCCGCTCCTACCTCTTCATCGCGCTGGGGGGCAGCTTCAGGTTCTAGGTCACCTTGTCCTGCTGGGTGATCAGCTCGCCGGTGCCGAGCTTTTTGGACAGCAGCCCCGCCTTCTGCAGCGCGTCGGCCAGCACGGCCTGGTCCACTGACTTGGCGATGGCCTCGGCGGCCGCGACGGTGCCGTTTTTGACCAGCTCCATCATGGCGTCGGCCTGGGTCTGCATGCCGAGCTTCTTGGAGGTCTGCATGATCGACTTGATCTGGAAGGTCTTGCCCTCGCGGATCAGGTTGGAGATGGCGGCGTTGACCACCAGGATCTCCAGGGCGGCCACGCGCCCGCCGCCGACCTTCTTGCACAGGTTCTGGGAGATGACGCCCTTGAGCGACTCGGAGAGCATGACCCGGATCTGGGCCTGCTGGTCCGTGGGGAACTGGTCGATGACGCGGTCCACGGTGGAGGCCGCGGTGGTGGTGTGCAGGGTGCCGAAGACCAGGTGGCCGGTCTCGGCGGTCTCGATGGCGATGTGCACCGTCTCCAGGTCGCGCATCTCACCCACCAGCACGATGTCGGGGTCCTCGCGCAGGGCCGCGCGCAGGGCCACGGAGAAGGACGTGGTGTGGGTGTGCACCTCGCGCTGGTTGATCAGGCAGCCCACGCTCTTGTGCACGAACTCCACCGGGTCCTCGATGGTGATGATGTGCTGGTGCTTGTGCTTGTTGATGTAGTCCACCATGGCGGCCATGGTGGTGGACTTGCCCGAGCCGGTGGGCCCGGTGACCACCACCAGGCCCTTGGGCAGATCGCAAAACGACTTGATCACCGGCGGGAAGCCGAGCTGCTCCAGGGTGGGAACCTTGGTCGGGATGGTGCGCATGACCCCGCCCACGCCGTTGATGTCGCGGAACCAGTTGACGCGGAAGCGGGCCACGTTGGGCACCTCGTGGGCGTAGTCCGCGTCGCCCATGGCGTCAAACTCCTCGACGACGTGCTGCGGCGCGATCTCGGCCATCCACTCGTAGATCGTGTCGCTGGAGAGGCGGTAGGTCTCGCCGGGGATGGTGACGATGTCGCCGTCGCGGCGGATCAGCGGCGGCTGCCCCGAGACCAGGTGCAGGTCAGATCCGTCGTGCTGCACCAGCTTGGTCAGGATGGCGTCGATGGCCGCGGGCACGTGCCGCATGGCCTCGGTGTCCCGGCGCGGCGCACGAACCGCGGGCTCCGCCCTCGGCGCCCTGGGCTCGGGCTCTGGCTCGGGCGCGGGCTGCGGCTCCGGCTCGGGCTCGGGCTCGGGCTCCGGCTCGGGCTGCTGCCAGGAGGCGAGCTTCTCCTCGGGGACGGGACTGGTCTCCTTCTTCTTGGTGGCGATCTTGCCCAGGGCCGGGCTCGGCTCGGGCTCGGGCGCGGGCGCGGGCTCGGGCGCGGGCTCGGGCTCGGGCTGAGGCGCGGGCTAAGGCGGCGTCACCTCCGCGGGCACCACCTCGTTCTCCTGCTCGGTGGCTCGCTCCCGATCCACCCCGGGCTCGAGGACCGACGCGTCCACGGCGGAAAAATCGGGCGTGACGATCATCGGCGCGGGCTTTTTCTGCCTGGCGTAGGCCACCGGCCCCGGGTGTTGCTGGCGCAGCTCCTCCAGGCGGTCGAAGGCGTCCTCCTCGTCCTTGTAGCGGCGGGCGATGAGGGCCCGCACCGTGGCGCCGGGCGAGAGGAAGAACTTGATCTTGGCGAAGCCGCTCATGATCTGAACGTTCTCCACGGTGGAGTCGTTCTGCAGCTCGCTGCAGACCACGCCGAGGGTCTGGTCGTCCACCACCAGCAGGGGGAAGAGCAGGTGTTTTTCGGCCATGGGCAAGGGGATGAAGCGGAGCAGGTCCTTGGGGAAGGACATGCCGCGCAGCTTCTCCGTGGTGACGAACTGGGTCTTCATCTCCCGGGCCAGGGCCTTGAGGAAGTCGCGCTCGTTGATGTGTCCCAGCTCGAGGATCGCCTCGCCGATGCGCAGGCCGGTGTTGGACTGGTGCGCCAGGGCCTCGTCGCGCTGCACGCCATCGATGAGCCCGGCGTGGATCAGTTTCTCGCCGAATTTCAACTTCCGACCTCCTTGTGATCTCGAAGCGATCTATTTTGCTTCATTCGGGCCGCGCACGCGAAAACTTTTGCAGGTCGCGTCAGCGCAGCGACGACCAGCCGGGCATGGTCAGCCGCTGCACCCCCTCGATGCGGCGCACGATGCGGTTGACCTCCCGGGCGTCCCCCTCGTAGCGCACGCCGGTGACGCGCACGGTGCCGGCGGTGACCACCACGTCCAGCTGGAGGTGGGCCGTGTTCGGGTGGGCCAGCAGGCGCGCCGTGACCCGGGCGTCCAGGGCCAGGTCGGCGAAGGCGGCCGCCGTGCGCTCGTCGGCCTCGAACGCCGACAGGGTCACCGCGTGGGCCATGAGATTGGCCGCCTCGTCCAGGCTCATGCGCGTGAGGTTGAGCACCATGTCGTACTGCTCGGGGTCGCCCCAGTCCACGTTGTAAAAGGTGCGGGTCCAGCGCTGTCGGGCGCCGTCCTGCTGGTCCAGCCGGGCGATGGCCTCGCGGCGGCCCAGGCGCTGGCGCTCCATGGCGGCCCTGACCCGGGCCTCCCAGGGCGTCACCAGCCGCACCCGCAGCACGTGGGGGAAGCCGAAGAAGAGCAGGTGGCCGGAGTGACCGGAGTAGATGGAGTCGCCGTCTCCGCAGAGCTTGCAGAGGGAGGCCTGCATGGCGAAGAACAGCCGGCGGCGGCGCTGCCCCGTGGTGATGCGGAGGCTCGCCTCGCCGGCCAGCTCCACCTGGCCCGGTGACCGCTCCATGATCGCGGCCGCCTGCCGCCGCGACAGGGCGTAGTCCTGCTCCACGCGATCGTAGAGGTCCCGCCGGCGGATCACGCGGTAGCCCATGCGCCGGGCCAGCAGGCCGGCCAGCTCACGGCCGCCCGAGCAGGCCCCCCTGGAGATGGTGATGATGGCCATGGTCCCTCGCGGCGCCCTACTTTACGACGTGGATCACCTTCCGCTCGCGGAAGTTGAAGGTCCGCTGCACGGTGACGGTGTCGGTCTGCATGCCGGTGACACGAACCTGCTTGAGCAGGGCGGTCATGCAGGACCGTGCCTGGTCGTTGCAGCCGGTGACCGTGGCGTCGAGCACGTAGCCCCGCCGGTGCACGCGGAGGCTGACCTTGACCGAGGCCGCCGCGGTGGAGGTGGCCTCGTAGCAGCGGCGCAGCTGGGCCACGCGCGCGCCGATGGCCGCGGAGACCGCCCGCTCGGTGGCGGCCCGGGCCATGGCGGCCTTCTGCTCGTCGCTCATGGCGTCCAGCTTGGCCGCGGGCGCTGCCGGGCGACGCCGCCGGGGCGCCTTGGCGTCGGGCTCGTCGATGGGACCCAGGGCCGCCAGCGCCTGCTGGTGCGTCACCGTGGGTGAGGTCTGGGTGGTGACCGGGCTGGTGTGAGGGGCGGCCACTGGCGTTCGGGGGCTGAGGTGGCTGGTGTCGATGACCTTCTCCTTGCACGCCGGCGTCAGCGCCAGCACCGCGAGGAGTAAAACTGCGCTCGTCGTCTTCATCAGACGAGGGTACGTCGGCGGCGCCGGACCCGTCAACTCGGCCTGCGCTGGTCACGGCGTCGCGCCCAACATATAGTTGCGAGTCATGAGCAAGCCAGAGGCAGAGCAGGCCCCCGCCGTCGCGGTGCGGCAGTACGGCACCTTCGCCGGGGTGTTCACGCCGACGCTGCTGACCATCCTCGGCGTGATCATGTACCTGCGCCTGCCCTGGGTGGTGGGCAACGGGGGCCTGGCCGGCGGGCTGCTGGTCATCGCGCTGGCCATCGGCATCACCGTGGCCACTGGGCTGTCGCTCTCCTCCATCGCCACCAACACCCGCCTCGGCGCGGGCGGCCCCTACGCCATCATCGCCAAGTCCCTGGGCCTGGAGGTCGGCGGCAGCGTGGGCGTGCCGTTGTACCTCTCCCAGGCCCTGGCCGTGGCGATGTACATCTTCGGCTTCCGCGAGGGGTGGACCTGGATCTTCCCCCACCACCCGGCCCTGGCCGTGGACCTCGCCACCTTCGTGGTGGTCTTCGGCATCGCCCTGGTCAGCGCCGGGCTGGCCTTCCGCATCCAGTACCTGGTGATCGTGATCATCGCCGGCTCTTTGGTGGTGGTGATGGCCAACGCCGACGTCTGGGGCTCTGACGTCCAGCTCACCTGGTGGGGTGCCTACGGCGCGATCAAGGGCGGGCGCGCGGGCACCGACTTCTGGAAGGTCTTCGCCGTGTTCTTCCCCGCCGCCACCGGCATCATGGCCGGCGCCAATATGAGCGGCGAGCTGAGCAACCCGCGCAAGAGCATCCCCCTGGGCACCCTGTCGGCCATCGCCATCAGCGCCGTGGTCTACGTCGCCCTGGCCGTCTGGTCGGCCAAGGCCGGCACCGCCGCGCAGCTGATCAAGAACACCAACATCATGATCGAGCAGTCGCTCTACTCGCCCCTGGTGCTCGCTGGCGTGCTGGGCGCCACCTTCTCCTCTGCGCTGTCGTCTCTGGTGGGGGCGCCGCGTATCCTGCTGGCCCTGGCCTCGGACCGCCTGATCCCCTACGGCGAGACCTTCGCCCGGGTGTCGCGCGGCGGTGAGCCGCGGCGGGGCACGATGCTCACCGGTTCCATCGTGCTCCTGGCGCTGATGGCCCGGGACCTCAACGTCATCGCCCCGCTGATCACCATGTTCTTCCTCATCACCTACGCGGTGATCAACATCGTCATGCTGGTGGAGTCCAGCCTCGGCCTGGTCTCGTTTCGGCCCACGATCCGCTTCCCGCGGGTGGTGCCGCTCATCGGCGCGGGCGGCTGCCTCTTCACCATGTTCATCGTCAACCCCACCTTCAGCCTCATCGCCTGGGGCGCGGTGGTGACCCTCTACTTCTGGATCATGCAGCGGCACATCGGCCGCCCCGGCGAGGACGTGCGCAGCGGCATCTTCGTCGCCTTCGCCGAGTGGGCGGCCAGCAAGGTCACCGAGCTGACGCTCAACACCGCGCGGGCCTGGAAGCCGAGCTTCCTCGTGCCGGTGGTGGACGGAGCGCAGCTGCGCGGCGAGTACCGGCTGCTGTCGGATCTGTGCCGCGCCTCGGGCAGCATCAAGCTGCTCGGCATCGCCGACCGCCAGGGCGCGGCCGAGCTGACCCCGCGCGTGCGCCACATCGGCCAGGGCATGCGCAAGCAGGTGTTCACCACCTGGTCCGTCATCGACTCGTTGGACTTCAAGACCGGGGTGATCGCCGGGCTCCAGGCCCTGCGCAGCGCCTTCTTCCGGCCCAACGTGCTCTTCCTCAACGCCGCCAGCGACGCCCGCGCCTCCGAGGAGCAGCTGGAGGTGCTGCGCGAGGCCCGGCGCCTGCGCGTGGGGTTGCTGCTGCTCGGCATGCACCCCAAGGCGGGGCTGGGCCGGGCGGCGGTGGTCAACCTCTGGATCCGCCCGCCGGACGAGGGCGAGGACGTGGCCCGCACCCTGGAGCACGGCAACTCCAACCTGGCGATCCTGTGCGCCTACCGCCTGGCCAGGCAGTGGGACGCCGAGCTGAACCTGGTCTCGGTCGTGGACTCGGAGGAGAAGGTGGCGACCATGCGCGCCTACGTCGACGAGCTGCGCGATCTGTGCCGCATGCCATCATCGGCCAACACCCTCATCGAGGTCGGCACCCTGGAGCAGGCCGTGCGCGCGGTGCCTCAGTCGGACATGGACATCATGGGCATGCCCATGGACCTCAACCTGCAGTTCGTCGAGCGCATGATCAAGCTGACGCGCTCGTCGTGCATGTTCACCATGGACTCGGGCCGGGAGAGCGCCCTGGCCTGATCAGCTGATGGAGACCATCTGGTGGGAGACGCCGCGCGGCCCCACATCGACGACGCGGATTTGCCTGACGTCGGGGGTCTCGAGGTCCAGGGGCACCACGAAGCCCACCGTGGCGATCACCGTGGTCTTCGACACGCTGGCGACGTGGCTCCTGTGCTTGTGGCCGCTGAGGGTCAGCGCCAGGTTGTCGTACGCGGTGAGCGCTTTGAGCGTCCGCGGGCCGTTGCCGAGCACGTACTTGTGCAGGTCAGCCGCCTCCGTCCCGCCCCAGAAGTTTTGGTACGGATGGTGCGTGAGCACGACGTGCTGGCGCCCGGGGTTGGCCTCCAGCTCGGACTTGACGAAGGTGAGCGACTCGGGTCGAAACAGGCCGTTGCCCCTGGCGTCGATGGTGGTGTCGACGCCCAGGATGGTGACCCCGCCGGAGGCCAGTTTCCAGTCACGCCCCGCCCACTGAACCCCGGCTCCGAACATCTGCCGAAACGCCTCGAGGGAAAACCCCCTGGGCTCCGCCGCGTGCTGGGACTCCTTGTTCCCCCGCACCGCGTGGTAGGGGCACGGCAGCGAGCTCATGATGTCGGCGAACTGCCGGGCGTCCTTGCCCGGGGCGACGTTGTTGTTGAAGTTGTCCCCGCCGAAGAGCACGAAGTCCAGGTCGCGGTGGTCCCGCGCGATGACCCTGGCCAGCCTCTTGACGAGCTGCACCGACTTCGGCGCCTTCTGGTCCATGTGCACATCGGGCACGTGGGCGAACCTCACGACCCCTGGTGGTTTCTTCTTGATCACCCTCGACGCCGTCGAGGCCGCAGGCGCGCTCCGCCGGGCGCCTCCGCAGCCGAGCACGGCCCCGGCAGTGGTCGCGAGGCCTGCCCCCAGCAGCTCCCTGCGGGTCAATCGGTTGGACATCGTGGACTCCTTTGCATGATGGACAATCCGTAAGCCTGCAACAGGCCGCGGGGAGGCGCCACCACGCGTTTCGTCTGCAGCCTCAGCAGCCGTGCATCAGGTTGACGTTGTCGATGTACACCCCCTCACCGCTGTTGTAGGTGGAGTCCATGGTGTCGAAGGAGAAGCGCACCTGGATCGTCTGGCCCGCGTGGGCGCTCAGATCGATGACCACCGAAATCCATTTCTGCATGGTCACGGACTGGGTGACGTCCTTGGTCCACACCGTGCTGCCCCCCACCTGGACCTCCAGCACGTCGTACTTGGAGCTGCTCTCGGTGTCCATGTACAGGTCGAAGGTCAGCGAGGCCTTCTTGCCAGCGGTCAACGCCACCTGCGGCATGTCGACGATGCCGCTGTTGCGAGCGCCGTTGTCGTAGTCGCCGGAGGCGGGGTCGCCGTAGCGGAGCGACTGCTTGCCGGCAGCGGCCCGCTGGCTGTCGATCCCCCACCCCACCGAGGACTGGCCGTTGGTGATGGTCCAGCCGGAGGCGCCCTTTTCGAAGCCTTCGGTCGTGGCGCTCGCGCCCGACACCGCGGTCCAGGTCGTGGTGGAGGTGGACGGGGCGCAGGTGGCGCAGCCCGACGCGTCGGTGTCACCGGCCTGGCGGCAGACCCCGTTGATGCGGCAGCGGCCCGGCAGCGGCGACCACGACGTGGCGGCGACGGTGGGGTCGCAGACGCCGCAGCCGCCGGGCTCCAGCTCGCCGAAGGCGTGGCACTTGCCGTTGATCTTGCAGGTGCCGGCCACGGCGCTCCAGTCCGTGGCCGAGGCGGCCGGGTCGCACCGCATGCACCCCGACGTGTCCTTGTACGCCGTCTTGTAGCAGGCGCCGCCGATGAGGCAGTGACCGGCGAGGATCGACCACGCCGCGCCAGCGCTCTCGAGGCCGCAGGCGGCGCAGCCCGTGGGGTGGGAGGTGCCCACGGCGTAGCACTTGCCGTTGTCGTGGCAGATGCCGGCTTTGTGGCTCAGCGCGACGAAGCTCTTTTGCGGATCGCAGACCTTGCAGCCGGTGGCGTCGGACTGTCCCTTCTTGTAGCAGTCGCCGCCCACCAGGCAGGTGTCGGGCGCGAGGGACCAGGCGGTCTGGCTCTGCTTCGGCTCGCAGCGCTGACAGCCGCTGACATCCTTGGCCCCGGACGCAACGCAGGTTCCGTTGATCAGGCAGGCGTTGCCGGCGACGGTCCAGACGTTGACGCTTTGGGTCGGATCGCAGACGCCGCAGCCGCCGGGGTGCTTGGCGCCCTTTTTGACGCAGGCGTTGCCGATGACGCAGATCCCCGAAAACAGCGGCGTCCAGGCCGAGGTGGTCTTGTGCGGCTGGCAGACCCCGCAGCCGTTGGGAGCCAGCGCGCCCTTTTTGTAGCAGGTGCCGCCGATGAGGCAGCCGCCGGAGGTGAGGGTCCACGACCTGGCGCTCCTGGTGCTGTCGCAGACCCCGCAGCCGCCCAGCCCGGCGGCGCCGTCCTTGCGGCAGGCGCCGTCGATGAGGCACCAGCCGCTGGCCACCACGTGAGCGCAGCCGCCCTTGCCGTCGCAGCTGTCCGAGGTGCACGAGAGCCCGTCATCGCACGAGTAGGCGGCGCCGGCGCACTTGCCGTTGGTGCAGAGGTCGCGCCTGGTGCAGCGATCACCGTCGTCGCACGGCTCGCTGAACAGCGGCCGCCACGAGGTGCGGCTCCACCGGGGGACGCAGCCCAGGCAGGCGTGCTTGGGCGCTCGCTGTCCCTCGACGTGGCACATCGGCGCGCCGCCGCCGGGGGGAGAGATGAGGCAGTAGCCGGCGATCACCTCGTGCTCGCAGCCGCCGCCGTCGGAGCGGCGGTCCGTGCTGCTGATCACCGACGGCTGCGAGACCTGCTCGGGCGACCCGGTGACCGCGGTGTCCAGCCTCTACAAGAGCGGGGTCAAGACCTTCGTCGTCGGCTTCGGCTCCGGCGTGTGCTCTTCCACCCTGTCGCAGATGGCCACGGCAGGCGGCACCGCTCTGGCCTCGAGCACCAAGTATTTTCAGGCCAACAACAGCGCCCAGCTCGTCACGGCGCTGATGAGCGTGGCCCAGCTGGCGAGCTGCTGCGGCAACGGGCTGATAAACAGCGGCGAGGCCTGCGACACCGCCATCCCCGCCGGCAAGCCCGGCGCCTGCCCCAAGTCCTGCGCCGACAGTGACCCCTGCACCACCGACAGCCTCAACGGCGCGCTGTGCAAGAAGACCTGCAGCCACGCCAAGATCCTGTCTGCCGTCAGCGGCGACGGCTGCTGCCCGCCCGGCGCCACCGCCTCCACCGACAGCGACTGCCCGGGCAACTGCGGCAACGGCGTGCTCAACAGCGGCGAGACCTGCGACACCGCCATCCCCGCGGGCAAGCCGGGCGCCTGCCCCAAGTCCTGCGCCGACGCGGACCCCTGCACCAGCGACAGCCTCTCCGGCGGCTCGTGCACGCAGCAGTGTGTGCACAACAAGATCACCTCGGCCGCCAACAACGACGGCTGCTGCCCGTCCGGGGTCAGCTCCAAGGTCGACAACGACTGCCCGTCCATCTGCGGCAACGGCGTGCTGGACAAGGGGGAGAGCTGCGACCCGGGCATCGCCATGGGGCCCGGCCGGTGCAAGGTCATCACCGACTGCTACGACGGCAACCCCTGCACCGTGGACGCCCTCACCGGCAGCGGCTGCAACGTGCGCTGCGTCAAGGGGCCGCTGGTGGCGGACCCCGACGGCACTGACGGCTGCTGCCCGCCCGGCATGACCCGGGACCAGGACGCGGACTGCAAGCCGCTGTGCGGTCCGGACAAGCAGAAGGACTGCGTGGAGCCGTGCGAGGGCGTGACCTGTCCTGCCGGCAAGGTCTGCGTCCACGGCAAGTGCTGGCCCCGCGCCGACTCCGGCCCCGTGGAGGACGCGGCGCCCGACCCGGGCGTGGCTGGCCCCGTCCCCCTGTCCATCGGGGAGGGCGGCCGAGAAGAGGAGGGGTGCTCCCTGGCCGGAGCCCCGCTCTCCTTGCCGCTGGTCGCGCTGCTGCTGGCGGCGCTGGTGGCGCGACGTCGAGCCGGCGGCCGGAAGCGCGGGTGACCCGGTTTGTTTAGTGCGCCTTCTTCCGCATGCGCCGCAGCTGCTGTTTGAACTTCTCGCAGGGGTCATCGTTGTCCACCCGCGGCGTGAACCAGAGGTAGTCGAAGGGCCGGGCCGGCCGCTTGTGAAAGTAGGCCGCGGGATCGGCCTCGCCGCGGCGCACCTCCATGAGGCCGAGGCTGGCCACCCGCTCGGCGGGCACGCCGAGGTAAAACGGCGCGCCGCGATCTCGGCGCGCGTGACCGTTGCCGGCGATGAGCACCGCCGCGCCGGCGCGGCGCTTGATCTGCGTGGCCATGTGGTGGTCCCGCAGCCGCTGGGCCTTGACCATCATGGCCACCATGTGGTCGTTGGCGTGACCGCAGTGGGACTCACGGACGGTCTGCTTCAGCTCGGCCATGGCCGCCGCCGGCAGGGCGGGCAGGTGGCCGCCGCCGCCGCCGTCGCGCAGCAGCTTGAACAGGCCGCCCCGCCGGATGCCAGCCCCGATCATCGGCAGCCGCGCTCCCAGCGCCACCCGGGCGATGGGCGCGTAGAGGGACCACGCGGGCCAGCCGCTGTGGTGCCACTTGACGGCGCGGGCCAGGCCAGCCGCGTCCGGAGCGGCCCCGGCCAGGTAGGCCTCCAGGGCGGCCTGCCGGGTGGACGGGATCATCTCCCAGGCCACGGCCGGCCGGCGACCGCTTGCCACCAGGGCCGCGAGGACCCGCGCCTGTAGCTGGTGGTGAATCCGGTTGTCGTGCTTCTCTCCGAGGAACACCAGCCGGGCCCGTGCCAGCCGCTGCACCAGGGTCGCCTCCTTGATGAATGTGCGCGCACGCGCGTCCCAGATGCGTCCGTTGAGCGGGTGCCGCTGGCCCAGGTCGGGGCCCTTGGCGGGCGGGCCCGTGGCAGGTTTTTTGGCCGGACCGCCGCAGGCGCCGAGAATCATCAGCGTGACCATCGGTCCCCAAAACCATCGTGACGCTCTCATGCCCGCCTCCGCCCTCAGGTGGCCGTCAGGCAGAACCAGCGGTCGCCCTCCACGCCGCTGATGGGCAGGACCGCCCGGCAGAGCCGGGCCCAGCCGTCGGCGCCCCGGTACCCCGAGCAGAGCGTGTTGTACTCGACCGTCACCGGGGCCCACGCCACGTGCCCCCTCACCGACACCTGATAGCTCACGTCGGACGAGTCCATGACCTCGTGCAGGCCAGGCAGGCCCTCGGGCAGCTCGCTGCTGCTCATCAGCGGCCCGAGCACGGCGGCCTCGTCGGCGGTCAGCTCACGCCAGCAGGTCACCGAGCCGTCCTCCACGGCCAGCAGCGACCCGGTGGGTTCCTTGAGGCGCTGCCGTAAAAAGCGCGCCCCAGCCTCCGTGGTGGAGGCGTCCTCCAGCTCACGCACCGCCGCGCTGGCCCAGCCCCCCAGGCCGAGGTTCAGCTGGAGCAGCAGCGACGGCGGGGTGCTGGATCCGATCTGCTCCGCGAGCATGTAGATCGAGCGCACGGTAACGAGCAGCGATGCGTGGATGAGCGACTCCATGGCTGGTCGAAACATAACACACTGGCCCCGACCTGCCCGCTGGACCTTCCGGTCGAGGTCGCATATACCTGCGCCATGGAACCGACCCGCATCCTCTGCCTCGGCAACGAGATCGTCAGCGACGACGGCGTGGGCATCCGCGTGGGCCGAGTCATCGACGGGCTGGCCCTGCCGGACGGCGTGACGGTGGAGTTTTCCATGGGCCTGGGCTTCGAGCTGGTGGAGAGCCTGCGCCCCGGCGAACAGCTGATCATCGTCGACGCCATGCAGATCGGCGAGGAGCCGGGCACCTGCAAGGTGATGGAGATGTCCGAGGTGGAGGCCCTGGCGGCCACGCCGTTTTGCTGCCACGGCGTGGGCCTGGCCGAGATCCTCAAGCTGGCCCGCAAGCTGGCCCCGGACCGCGTGCCCTCGCGCATGGCCGTGGTGGGCGTGGAGGCGGCGGTGCTCGACCGCTTCGGCACCACCATGAGCCCCGCGATCAAGGACGCGGTGCCCGGCGCCGTGGACACGGTGCTGCGCCTGGCCGGCGCCGGCGACGCGCTGGTGGAGCAGGGCGTGCAGCGGGCCGAACAGCTGCGGGACTGGGAGCCCGAGGCAACGGACGTGCCGGGCCTGGAGTAGCCCTGGAATACCGGTCCGCGGGTCCCCTACCCGATCTTGACAGCTACCCCTGCCCGAATCGCTGCCACAGTGACACCGCCCTCGGTTCGAACACCCACGCGGATCTGGTCGGCTCCGCTTTCCGGGAACCAGCACACCTTGCGACCCTGTCCCTCGATCATGCCGTCATCTTCCCAGCGAGTGCTCATGGCAGCGGGCCCCCCGACCAGACAGACCGTGACGCCGCCATGTCGGTTCTCTCTGGCCGTGAGCCTCACCGCCGGAGGATCGTGGAGCGGGAGATCGGTGGAACGTGTGACCTGCGACGAGGCGGTATCACGCCAACGGTCCAGGAGCTCGTTGACGGACGCCTGGCCGCCAGCGTCAGGGGGCGCCTTGGCGTCCAGGGGAGCGGCGTCCGGATCGACCACCATGTCTGGCTTGGTCGTGTCGGGAGGGGGCGAGCTGTCCAGAGGCGGGGCGTCCGGGTCCGTTGCATCGAACGGCCGGCTGTCCAGCGGGCTCACGTCGGGATCGACGACCATGTTGTCCAGCGGCGGAGCGTCGGGATCGACCACATCGAACAGCCTGCTGTCCAGCGGGCGCGCGTCGGGGTCCACCACCAACGGCTCGTCCTTGCATGCTCCGGCGCCGGCAGCGACCAGGGTCCCCAACGCAACGCTGCTGGCGAGCCGGGCCACACGCTGGAGAGCGCCTTTTGTGGAGCGTGGGCTTGCAGACCTGGCGCTCTCCTCGGCGCGGCGGTCCGCGTCGCGGTAGAACCGGTCGAGCTGGGCGTGCCGCCACCGGTCCGCCTCGGCGACCCGCAACCCCAAAAGCGCGGTCTCGCTGGCGATGCGGTCGCCATCGGCCAGGTCCACATTCCTCGCCAGGGACAGGGCCTGTTGCAGAAACGCTGCTGACTCCAGGGTGATCTGGCGGGTCAGCTCAGCGGCCTCGTCAACGATCTCCGAGCCGGTCATTGATCCGCCGTGCGGATGGAATTGCTCCTGCAGCTTTGCGGCGTATCCCACCCCCATGTACCGATTGTGGACCCCGTCCGGGTCGTAGTTCCGCTGCCGAAAAGCCGCCGCACAGATCCTGAAGAGCAGCTCGGTCCGGTCACACTTGATGCGGTAGCCGTGCCCGAGGTAGGTGCCGGTCAGTCCCGCGTCCGAGGAGAGCGTGACCTGCAGCGGTGTGCCGAAGTAGGGCTCGGCGCGGCCAAAGTTGACCGGATGAACAGCGTGCTCTCTGATGAACGCCATATTCGCCTCGATGTCATCGAGGGTGGAGTCCGGTTCGAACATCAGCATGTTGTAGCAGGTGAAGATCCCTGCCTCGCGACACGCGCGCAGGGCCTCTTGGACGCGGCCGGTCCGGACGCCGCGGCGCAGGTGCTCTGCCCCTGGCTCCGAGGCGTTCTCGACGCCGACGTAGAGCCGGATCACCCCCAGCGCGCGTAGGGCCAGAGCAAGCTCCCGCGTCAACGTGTCAGGGCGACACTTACCCACGAACCCCACCTGCCCTACCCCGCGCCGGTCAAGCGCCTCCTTGATGGCCGTCATTCGCTGAAGAGACGCGCCCGGGTCGGGCAGCAGCAGGTTGTCGTCGTGGAAGCAGAACACCGCTCTGCCCTCGGTGTTGTGCCATAGCGCTGCCATCTCCTCGGCCAGGTTATCCGGGCTGCGGTGGCGCAGCAGTCGCCCCCCGCCGTGGGTACGGGCATCACGATAAAAGGACATGATGGAGCAGAAGCTGCACCGGCCCCAGCACCCACGCCCACCCATGACCGGGATGAACGGCACGCCCACATGTCGGGTGTGCGGGCGGTAGCGCCTGGGGAACGGTAGCTGATCCAGGTCCTCCACCAGCCCGCGGCCGGGCGTGCGCATCGGCTCGCCTGCCTCGTCGAGGATGGCCAGCCCCGTTACGTCCTCCAGCGGCCCGGCCAGCTCCAGCGCCCGCAGCAGCTCGACGAAGGTCGCCTCGCCGTCGTGCATCACAACCGAGTCGACGCCGTTGTCTTCGCTCAGCACCTCCCTGTAGGCCATGGTGGGGAAGTGGCCACCAACGGTGATGTGACCGCCGAATCCGCAGGACCGCAGACACCTGGCCAGCGCGAAAAACTCCCTGGCGCGGTGTTGGAACTGGATGCTCAGGCCCACCACGTGGGGTTGGGCGGCGAGAACCTGTCCCGCCACCTCCACCGGCACCAAGGACGGCAGCGGCTGCAAGAACTGCAACCCGTCCAAAAGCAGGTACGACTGGTCACAGATCACCAGCCTCTGCCTGATCGATGGACAGTGCCGCAGCAAGGGAGACAAGCATCCCATGGGGTGCGCCGAGTGTGATCCCGTCGTCAGCACCAGCAAGTGGTCAGTGAAGGGGACGACTCACTGCCTGATCAACGGCACCTGCGAAAAGGACGGCTTCAAGAATCCACAGCCTGGAAGCTGCGACTCCTGTCAGCCCCAAAAGAACATGTATGGCTACCACGTGAATGCTGGAAGCTGCCAGATAGCCGGGGCCTGCTACAAAATGGGGGACAAGCACCCCAAGGGCTGCGCCACGTGCGCTCCAGCCAAGAGCCAGCTCAAGTGGACCCCCGTCAGCAACGCCTACTGTCTGATCAACGGCCAATGCCGTACCAAGTGCGGGGTCAGCTGCGTGGACACCGCGAGCAGTCCCAAGCACTGTGGCAAGTGCAACAGCGCCTGCCCCGCCGGGCAGTACTGCGTGGCCAGTAAGTGCACCCAAAACGCCCCCTCCTGCTACCACCTCAAGGCAGCCAACCCCACGGCCAAAAGCGGCGTCTACTCCGTCGCGCCTTCAGGCTCTGCCTTCAAGGTGTACTGCGACATGACCAGCGACGGCGGCGGCTGGACCCTGGTGGCGCGTTTTTCCAACAAGGACGGCAAGAACTGGATCAGCAACGGCAGCTGGTGGTACGACCGGACCACCGAGTCGGGCAAGCCCACCTCCCGCAGCGACAACTACGACGCCATCTCCCGGGCCTTCTGGCTGGTCAAGGGCCAGGAGCTCAAGATCACTCGGTCCGACAACACCCATGACGGGTACCTGCTCAAGACCAACAGCAAGTGCCTCGGCGGGCTCACCTTTCGCCAGAAGGTTGCCAGCTTCGGTAACTACAAGACCTCTGTTTGGGGCAGCAGCTCGGTCAAGGGTACCTGCGACGCGGACCTGGGCAATAACTACTCCGCCACCAGCGGCTTCAAGTACGCCAACTGCAAGAGCAGCATCGGCAAGCCCAAGTCCATCAGCTTCTTCGCTGACTGGAGCTCCGGGGATGGCGCGGTTCTGATGATCGGTGGTGGAGGAAGCAACTGCAATCGGGCGGACCACGGAATCGCCATCACCGAGGAGAACTCTGCCAAGTTCGGAGCCTCATTGGGGGAGGACTTCGGCGACGCCTACAAGGTTGGCTCGAGCGCATACTCGCTGAACCTGTTCGTGAGGTAGCAGCAGCTTGTCGACGGAGACGTATCAGATGGGGCGATTCACTTTTTGTGCTCGGTGGTCGATGTTGCTTGTGCTGTGCTGCCAGTGCGGATGCGACAACAAAGACATGCTCAAGGACAGAGGCGCTGACGCCATTGCAGACTCGGGCTCCCTGGACGGTATCGCGGATCAGCGCGACGCCGTGGGCACCAAGTGCGGAAACGGGCAGCTCGATCCCGGGGAGCAGTGCGATGGGAACAAGCTCGGCAGCGACACCTGCAAATCGCTGGGGTGGCACGGCGGCACGCTGACTTGCAGGTCCGACTGCGTGCTCGACAAGTCCGGTTGCCATTTCTCCTACAAGACAGTGGACACCGGGGTGTCCCACACCTGCGGCATCCGCAAGGAGGGCTCTCTCTGGTGCTGGGGCGATAACCAGGCAGGGTATCTGGGAGACGGGACAAAAGTCGATCGCAACGCACCCATCCGGATCGGCAAGAGCAACTGGAGCGCATTCGCGGCTGGCAACTACCACTCTTGCGGGATCCAGTCGGACGGGACCCTCTGGTGCTGGGGCAGCAACTTCAACGGGCAGCTCGGGGGCGGTGCCGCCATGAGCAAGGACCTCCCCACCCAGCTGGGAACAGATGGCGACTGGAGCGCGGTGGACGCAGGCGGCACTCATACTTGCGCGCTCAAGACCGACAGCACGCTCTGGTGCTGGGGAAACAACAACATCGGTCAGCTGGGCAACGGCTCGTCGGGGAGTGAGCCACCCAGGCAGGTGGGTACGGACAAGGACTGGCGCACCTTGAACCTGGGAGAATTGCACACCTGCGGGATCAAAAAGGACGGTACCCTCTGGTGCTGGGGACACAACTTCAAGGGAAAGCTGGGTCTGGGGAGCCTGGACATCAGCTTCAAGGTGCCGACCCGCGTGGGCACCCACAAGGACTGGCTCTCCGTGGCTGCGGGCTACGGCCACACCTGCGCCGTGAGGAAGGCCGGAACTCTGTGGTGCTGGGGCAGGTACACCGGGCTGTCTGTCATGGGGAGCACGCCGCAGCAGCTGGGCACCAAGACCAGCTGGCGGTCGGTGACCGCCAAGAGCGACCACACCTGTGGGACGGAGGCGGACGGCAGCGTGTGGTGCTGGGGCCGCAACGACCAGGGCCAGCTGGGAGACGGGACGGCCACGACGAAGAAGGCGCCGGTCAGGGTGGGCAAGGACAAGGGCTGGCTCCATATGGCGGCTGGCCACTACCACAGCTGCGGGATCAAGGCCGATGGGAGCTTATGGTGCTGGGGCAGCACATACCTCGGACTGCTCGGAGACGGTTCACCCATGAAGACCAAGGCTCCGACCCAGGTCGGCGCGAACAC
>PVBE012918551.1_pt1 | contig 34408 bp, 46 predicted proteins | sample 1631181 | NCBI WGS metagenome assembly PVBE01 (sample SAMN08397723, study PRJNA350692) | Marine metagenome, whole genome shotgun sequencing project. | isolation source: water | place: Pacific Ocean | collected 2012-04
CAAAGGTATTATATTATACTTATAATCCTTATTTCAAATATCATGTTACTAGTAAGAACTGTAAGAAGAATAGCGATCTAATAGATTACAATTATATGAATGAAAGTATATTTGAATTGTTAGATGGATTAAGAAATAGAGAATTTACAGGCCATGCGGCAATATCTGTAGTAAATGGATTTGTAGAAGTTAATAAAGAATATGCTGATTTAATTTATAATATATTAGATAGAAATTTAGAATTAAGAGCTTCTGAATCTGTTATTAATAAGGTTATTCCAAATTTAATACCAACATTTGATGTAGCTTTAGCAACTAAATATGAACCTAAATTTTGTGACTTTGAAAATGAAACATGGTTATCATCTAGAAAATTGGATGGTGTTAGATGTATCATTAGAAAAGAAGATGGTGAAGTTAAAGCATATTCTAGACAAGGAAATGAGTTTACAACCATACAAAAGGTATTAGATGATGTAGCACTAATGTCAGGTGATTTTGTTTTAGATGGCGAGATTTGTATGATGGATGATAATGGAAATGAAGATTTTCAAGGAATAATGAAACAAATCAAAAGAAAAGATCATACTATAGAAAAACCTAAATATGTTGTATTTGATTATCTATCATTAAAAGAGTTTGATACTAAAGAAGGTGATATGAAATTATCTGAAAGAATAAAAGAACTAAAAGATGTAATTTTTCATGATGGATACTATACTACATTAAGTGTATTAGATCAAGTAATTGTTAAAGATGAAGAACATTTATCAGAAATGATTGCAGAAGCTGATAAAATGGGACATGAAGGAGTTATGTTAAGAAAAGATGTTGGTTATGAAGGTAAAAGATCCAAAAATCTACTAAAATGTAAAAAGTTCTTTGATGCAGAATATGTAGTTAATAGTGTTGACTTTGATGACCATAGAGTTATTAGAGAAGGAAAAGAAGTTGTTATTCCAATGTTAGCTCAAGCTTACATTATTCACAAAGGTCACGAAGTAGCTGTTGGATCAGGATGGTCCCAAGAGCAAAGAATTAGATATGAAGCTAATCCACAAGAACTTATTGGTAAAACTATTACAGTTCAATATTTCGAAGAAACAAAGAATCAAGAAGGCGGTATATCTTTAAGATTTCCTACAGTAAAACATGTTTATGAAAATGGAAGAAATTGTTAATGATTGAAATAATTGTATTCATATTGTTATTAAGTATGGCATGCCAAACAATCAGTATTTTATGGGATGTATTTGTTGAATTGCCAATATACCTGTTCATAACTTTATTAAAATTTATGCGAATTTTGTAGGAAAAGTGCAAAATTCTTCGTATATTTATATATAAATAAAAAGAGCGGAAGCTCTAGAGTGCTAATAAAAATTAAAAATTAAAAATTAAAAAATGACAAGAAATTCAGTAAAACAAATGGTAAGTGTCCTTAAACAATTTGGACCAATGACAGAAAACGAAATTACTCAAACAGCATTTAGTTATGATAGGAATAATTCCTATGGTGAATCAAATAAAAAGTATGCTGATATGCTTCGTAGAGGCGTAAAGAAAGGAATTATTGCTAGAGTAGGGATTCCATCTAACGCAATAAATCTAACTAGAATAAATACTAAACCTACTAGAGCTAGATTTATGTATTTTGCTACTAAAGAAATACAAGTACCTTGTTCAGCAAAACTTGATATGGAAATGGCTAACGAATCTGAAAATATACAATAATGAAAAAAATAAAAAATATCATCGGAAAACTAATTAGTCACAATATTTCCTTATTCGGAGGAAAATTTATCGTAGGACAATCATACCAACCAGAGCTTGGTAAAAAATGGTGTAATAGCCATTCTTGGAAAATGTCTTACTATTCTTTGAATTTAGGAATTCTTACTATTTCTATTCAATTCTCACATGATGGAATTCATGAAATTCACTTTTGTTCTCCATTAACAAATTCAGAAAGATCAGATAAAATTGAAATAGATTTTCAAGATCAAAACATAGAACATACTTGGAGAGGAAAGGATCAAGCAGGTAACAGTGAATATCGTTATAATTCTTTATACGATTGGGCATATTATAATGAGTTCGGAACTAGAGTAAAAAAAGCATAATATGGAAAAGTGGTTTTATAGTGAAATGGGATCCCGTGATAAGAAAACTGGCAAGTTAAAATATTACAAAGTATCTAGAACATCTAATGATGATTTTGGATGTGAATGCCCAGCGGCAATGTATAGACCATTTCAGGAATGCAAACATGTTAAAAGATTAAAAGAAAAATTATGTATATAAGTAGGAACAGAAACCATACCGGACGAAGACAAGGTTCCAAAGTACCCTGCAAAGGCGAAAATAGACAAGGACTTCAAGAGAAATGGATCTGTTCTTACTTTATAATATAAAATAATGAGTCAATTTAAGTTTTGCAAAAGATGTTGTACAATGACACTCGTAAAGAATGGCCAATGTTCAATATGTAAAAAGGGGATGTAGCTCAGTTGGCTAGAGCGCTACACTTGCACTGTAGAAGTCGTGGGTTCGAGTCCCACCTTCTCCACAAATATTAAAAATTAAAAAATAAAAATTATGAAATTGATTGAAATAGATTACAGCAAAGTTGAGATAGAAGAGATAGATGGTATAGACCACAAAGACTATCCAGACTATTGTGATGCATATATTAGTGCAGCCTATATAGGCGGCCAAGAGGCTACACAAGAACAATTAGATGTATTAAATGATGATGATGATTATCGTTACGAAGCGGTAATGGATTATATTCATTAAAATTAGCTCCGGTCGTCTAGTGGTTAGGACGCCAGGTTTTCATCCTGGTAACCGGAGTTCGATTCTCCGTCGGAGTACAAAATAAAATAATATGATAAGAAATAAATATTTAACAAAATTATATAAATTGTTAGAAAGAATGGAAATATGGGAACAAGTAGGACCTGCCATTTCTGAAGAAGAATTAGATGATTTTCAAGACGTGTTAACGTATTTGAGAGAAACTATAGCAAATTGTGAAAAGAATGTTAATCTAGGATTGACGAGCCATACCCTTAGAGATTTTAATAGGGCTTGGAAAACCTATGATTCTGGTCACAAATGGACAACTGCGACGTAAAAATAAAGGAAAAGAATATGAATTTTAAGTTAATAATATTAAGTAGTATACTATTTTTTATAACACAAGCATTAGTATGGTTTCAGATAAATGGTCAATTTGTATGGAAATGGTTCGATAAGAATCCTATATATTTGTCGTTACTAGGAGTTCCTATTAGTTATATGTTTATTATAGCTACTAAAATGGCATTTGAAGGATTTGATGGATTATTATGGCCACAACGATTAGTAGTATTTGCTTTAGGTATGATATCATTTGCGTTTTGCACATACTGGTTTTTGGGTGAATCATTAACTACAAAAACATTTGTATCATTGGCATTAGCAATGATGTTGGTTCTAATACAAGTATTATGGAAATAAAAAAGTTTTTAGATTCTTTGTTGGATCCTAAGAAATTTTTTTGTATATTTAATATAATATTGTTTACGTTACTATTTATATAAGGTGACAATTAACAATTAACTAATTTTATTTATTAACAATTAACAACTAAAGAGGAAAAATTATGGCATTAGATTTAGATGCAATCCGAAAAAGGCTATCCGGCCTACAAAACCAAACAGGTAGACAAAACAATTTATGGAAACCTGAACCTGGTAAACAAACAGTAAGAATCGTACCTTACCAATTTAACAAAGACAACCCATTCTTGGAACTTTACTTTCACTATGGCTTTAATGGTAAAAACTTTTTATCACCAGTAACTCATGGCGAAGCAGATCCTATCGTAGAATTTGCTGAAAAGTTAAAAGCTACAGGAAATAGAGACGACTGGCAAATGTCCAGAAAGCTTGAACCTAAAATGAGAACTTATGTTCCTGTATTAGTAAGAGGTCAAGAATCTGAAGGTGTAAAACTTTGGGGATTTGGTAAAACTGTTTATCAAGAATTATTAAGCTTTATTGCTGACCCAGATTATGGTGATGTTACTGACTTGAATGCAGGTCGTGATATTACGGTAGAATTCAAAACAGCTGAAGAAACTGGAAAACAATTTCCATCAACTTCAATTAGAATTAAACCTAATCAAACTCCAGCTACTGAGAATAAAGAAGTTGCTGAAGCAATTATGAATGGACAAAAAGATATTTTTGATATATTCAAGAAAGGTTCATATGATGATTTGAAACAATCATTAGCTGAATGGTTAGATCCAAATGGTCAAGAAGAAAGTGATAATAACGCAGCTCCAAAGGCGGTATCAACAGATACTCCAGCACAGACAAATACTAAAAAAGTAGATGATGTGAACGCTGCATTTGACGAACTATTTAATAATTAGTAGGGAAAGTTATGGCGAAAAAAGCAGATGTCAGAGATGACTTGGCTGGTGTACTAGCTACGAGTCTCAATAAACAATTTAAGGGTTATAAAGTTGCATATTTTTTAGATGGTTCTGAAGAAACACCGACTGATTTAACCGAATTTATTTCAACTGGCTCCGCTACGCTTGACCTTGCTATTTCAAATAGGCCAAATGGTGGCATACCAGTTGGTAGAATTACTGAATTAACAGGACTTGAAGCTTCAGGAAAATCTTTATTAGCAGGACATATTTTAGCCAATACACAAAAGAAAGGTGGATTGGCTGTATTTATCGATACAGAAAATGCTTGCAATGAAGAATTTTTACGTTGTATTGGAGTTGATGTAGCAGAGATGTTATATATTCAATTGGAAACGATTGAAGATATTTTTGAAGTTATTGAAAATATTATTGCTAAAGTAAGAGAATCTAGTAAAGATCGTATGGTTACAATAGTAGTAGATTCAGTAGCAGCTGCAACAACAAAAGTAGAGCAAGAAGCTGATTATTCTAAAGATGGTTGGGCAACTAGTAAAGCTATTGTATTATCAAAAGCGATGCGTAAAATTACACAATTACTTGGTAGAAACAGAGTCACCCTTGTGTTTACTAACCAATTAAGAGTTAAGCTTGGAGTTATGTTTGGAGATCCATATACAACATCAGGCGGTAAAGCATTAGGATTCCACGCTTCATGCAGATTGAGATTACAAGCAGCTGGTCAGATTAAACAAAAGGGCTCAATAGTAGCTTTAGATAAAGTAATTGGTATAAAAACCAAAGCTAAGGTTATTAAAAATAGAATGGGGCCTCCTTTAAGAACAGCAGAATTTGATATTTTCTTTGATAAGGGAATAGATGATTATGGTGGATGGTTAACGCTAATGAAGAACCATAAATTGGTTACTCAATCTGGGGCATGGTATGGCTATACTGATGACTCAGGCAAGGCACATAAATTTTTATCTAAAGATTGGGAAGCTCTAGTTGATAGCAACGAAGAGCTGAAGAAAGAGATCTATGATAAAATGTGTACAGCAGCTATTATGGAATATAAATCTGATGAATTAGGTATCGATGATGTCGAATTATCAGATGAACCAGTTCCAGAAGGGTAGAATATGAGTAATGGAAAATATTTTTCTATTCTTGATACCCTTCAAGAAAATACCTCTAAACCAACAGGACTCAATGACAGAGTCTTGTTGGTTGATGGGTTAAATACATTTATTCGAGCATGGGCTATATCACCCGTTACAAACGATGATGGCATACATGTAGGCGGCATATCAGGCACACTATTATCTATAGGGTATGCAATTAAAAATATAAAACCTACAAGAGTTATTATTTGTTTTGATGGTAAAGGTGGAAGCCAAAGACGCAGAAAATTATTTCCAGGATATAAAGCCAATAGAAAACCTACATCAAATCTAAATAGGGCATTTAGAGGCCATGTTGATAAAGATGCTGAAAGACAGAATATGCGCATGCAATTAGGACGTCTTACAAATTATATGGATAATTTACCAGTATCAATACTATCGATGGACAATATTGAAGCCGATGATACTATAGCATATATCAGTAAACAAGTATTACCTGAATCACAGTGTTTCATTATGTCATCAGATAAAGATTTTTTACAACTTGTAGACGAAAGAATAGCTGTATGGAGCCCAACTAAAAAGAAATTATATTTTAAGGGAGATGTTCAAACTGATACTGGAATTCCCGCTCATAATTTTTTATTATATAGATCCTTAACGGGAGATAAATCGGACAATATTCCTGGTATTAGAGGAGCAGGTCTGAAAACACTACAAAAACGTTTGCCAATTTTATTCGAAGACAGACCTGTCACTATTAAAGAAGTAGTTGAATTTGCAGACGAATCAGATCTCAAAGTATTACAACAGATAAGTAGTAATAGAGATCAAATAGAATTAAATCACAGGTTAATGCAATTGCACGACGTTGAAATATCAGGAACCACTAAAGAAAAGATACGAAATATAGTTAGTGAATCAGTTCCTGGATTAAATTCAACAAAGTTCAAAGTTATGTTAATGGAAGACAGGCTTACGAATGTGATTAGAAATTTAGATTTTTGGCTACGTGAAACATTTGTATCATTAGATGCATTTGCGAAAAGTGCCAAATAATTTGGTTAATTAAAAAAAATTTAATATATTAGTATCAATGCAAGACACCTTTCAGAAATATGGATATTCATTTCAAATAAAACTCATAGCAGCTTTATTTAAGGATAGACTGTTTTTACAACAGATTAGTGATATTTTGGAACCATCATTTATGGAATCAGACGCAAATCAATGGATTGTAGAAACAATACTAGAATATTTTACAGAATTTAGCGCATTACCTACATTAGAGGTTATGAAGGTAAAATTAGATGATGTTGATGGTGATGTATTAAAAACAACGATTGTAGACAATCTAAAACAAATAACAAAACATACAGATGCCCCTGATATAGAATTTATTGAAAAAGAGGCATTAGATTTTTGTAAAAATCAAACTCTAAAAACTGCGATAATGGAATCGGTTAATTTATTGCAACAAGGAGAATATGATTCGATCAAAGAAAAAATTGATACGGCTATGAAAGCCGGTGCTGAAAGAGATATAGGTCACGAATATAATATCGATGTTGATTCAAGATTTCTAGAAAGCACAAGAAAAACAGTTCCTACAGGATGGAACGTAATTGATGATTTAATGGATGGTGGATTAGGTCCAGGTGAATTAGGTGTATTCGTTGCCCCAGCTGGAATCGGTAAATCATGGGGATTAGTAAACGTAGCAGCTAATTCAGTAAAAGCTGGATTAAATGCAGTTCACTATACATTAGAACTTAATGATGCATATGTAGGATTAAGATTTGATTCGGTATTTTCAGGTATAGCAGCACAGAATTTGAAATACCACATAGATGATGTTAAAAAGGTAGTTGAACAGCTAACAGGTAAATTGGTTGTAAAATATTATCCAACAAAATCTGCAACAGTAAATACAATTAAGGCACATTTAGATAGATGTCATATGCAAGGTTATAAACCTGATATGATAGTAGTAGATTATGCTGATTTACTACGAGGTCATGGTAAAGAAATAAGACATGAATTAGGAAATATATATGAAGATCTTAGGGGACTAGCTGGTGAATATCAGATACCAGTTTGGACTGCATCTCAAGCAAATAGAAGTGCTTTAGAAGATGACGTAATTGGCGCAGAAAAAATTGCTGAATCATATTCTAAAATAATGACAGCAGATTTTGTACTATCTTTAAGTAGAAAAATAGAAGATAAAATAGCAGGCACAGGTAGATGGCATGTTATTAAAAATAGATTTGGACCTGATGGAATAACCTTTCCAAGTAAAATGAATACTTCAAATGGCCAAATTGAAATTTATGATGAAGGCTCATTACAAGGCCGTGAAACGCAAAAACAAATGAACAAAGGGGAAGAAGCAAACCGCAAGTATTTGCAAAATAAGTTTAAGGAGCTTAGTGATAATATATAGGTTTGCCTAATTATTATTACGAGCGAATCCAACGGGTTGGCTTTTTTTCTCAATTAAATAATAGGAGTAACAATATGGAAATTTCTACACAAATTTTATCTGATATAACAGTTTATATGAAGTATGCAAAATACTTACCAGAAGAAAATAGAAGAGAGACATGGGAAGAGTTAGTAACGCGTAATAAAAATATGCATATAAAATCATATCCTGAATTAAAGGATGAGATAGAAGAAAAATATAAATTTGTGTATGATAAAAAGGTATTGCCATCTATGAGAAGTATGCAATTTGCAGGTAAACCAATTACAATATCTCCAAATAGAATATATAATTGTGCATATCTTCCTATTGATAGTTTAGATTCCTTCAATGAGACAATGTTTCTATTATTAGGTGGAACAGGTGTAGGATTTTCAGTTCAAAAACATCATGTAGAAAAATTACCTGTAATTCAAAAGCCGTATCCAAAAAGAAAGAAGAGATTTTTAATCGGTGATTCAATAGAAGGTTGGGCAGACGCAGTAAAAGTTTTAATGAAATCTTATATGAATGGTGGTGGAAGTAGAATAGAATTCGACTATTCAGATATTAGACCAAAAGGCGCACAATTAGTAACTTCTGGAGGTAAAGCACCAGGACCACAGCCATTAAAAGAATGTATTCTAAAAGTAAAAGGTATTTTAGATATGAAAGAAAATGGTACAAAGTTAAGCACACTTGAAGCTCATGATATTGTTTGCCATATTGCTGATGCAGTTTTAGCAGGAGGAATTAGAAGAGCGGCACTTATTAGTTTATTTAGTGCAGATGACGATGAAATGATTTCTTGCAAAGCAGGGCCATGGTGGGAATTAAATGCACAAAGAGGTAGAGCAAATAATTCTGCATGTTTAATGAGACATAAAATTACTAAAGAATTTTTTATGGAGATATGGGAAAGAGTGAGATTATCTGGAGCAGGTGAACCTGGTATTTATTTTAATAATGATAAAGATTGGGGAACTAATCCGTGTTGTGAAATAGCTTTAAGACCATACCAATTTTGCAATCTTTGTGAAGTTAATGCAAGTGATATAGATTCACAAGAAGAATTAAATGAGAGAGTAAAAGCAGCTGCATTTATAGGAACACTCCAGGCAGGATATACAGACTTCCATTATTTAAGAGATATTTGGAGAGAAACTACTGAAAAAGAAGCTCTTATAGGTGTGTCAATGACTGGTATTGGTAGTGGTAGAGTTTTAGGATATGATATGAAACAGGCTGCTAATAAAGTGAAGCGAGAAAATTCACGAATTGCAAAAATTATAGGAGTAAATAAAGCGGCAAGAACTACAACAGTAAAACCAGCTGGAACAACTTCATTAGCACTAGGAACATCATCAGGGATTCATGCATGGCACAACAATTATTATATTAGAAGAATTAGGGTTGGTAAGAATGAATCGATATATCAATATTTAGCTGATAATCATCCTGAATTGATCGAAGATGAATATTTTAGACCACATGATACTGCTGTAATTCAAATACCACAAAAAGCCCCATCTGGATCTATATTAAGAACTGAATCGCCATTCGCATTGATGGAAAGAGTTAAAAAAGTTGCAACCGAATGGGTAAAATCAGGTCATAGAAAAGGTTCGAACACACACAATGTTTCAGCAACTATTTCATTAAAAGAAAAAGATTGGGAATATGCAGGAGAATGGATGTGGGAAAATAGAGACGCATATAATGGACTATCAGTATTACCATATGATGGAGGAACATACACTCAGGCACCATTTGAAGATATTTCTAAAGAAAAATATGATAGGATGATGAAATCCTTAACAAATATTGATCTAAGAAATGTAATTGAATTAAAAGATGATACTAATCTTTCGGGAGAATTAGCTTGTGCAGGAGGGAGTTGTGAGGTCAGATGATTGGATTACTAGATTATATTATAAATTAGATATAACAAATATAAAATAAAAAGAATATGGTTATGAGCAGAGAAAATAATGACACATATGTACGACATATTATATGTACCACCATCTGGAACAACCCAGTATTGTCAACATACTTGGATAGCTCATATAAACCAAGTATGCACCGGCCATATCCATATGCAAGTTGAAGCTAGGCAAAAAATTAAATTTTTAGATGCATGGGTTCATGAAGATTATAGAAGACAGGGAATATACAGAAAACTCTGGGAAGCTAGATGGGATTTCATACATAAGGATGAAGAATATAAAGGTTATAAAGTATATGCATGGTGTAAACCAATGAGTTTACCACTCTTATTAGAAAATGGATTTGAACGAGGAGAAGAGTGCGTATATGTTGAGAAAGAAATAATGAAGCCCAAGCCAACAGGTGAACAATGTTTCGTATCTTGTTAAAATAAGTATAAAATAAATTTGGACTTTAATAAAATTTTTTGTATATTTAATAATAATAAAAAGTATAGTTATGGCGAGAGTTAATATCGGGGTACATCCCAAATATTTATCGGATCAACATTTAATTGCTGAAAGTGTAGAAATTACAATGATTACCGGTGGATTAAGAAAGAATGGTTATAAAGTAAAATCTCCAATTCCTAAAACATTTAGAATGGGTACAGGACATATCAATTTCTTTAAGGATAAATTAGTATATCTTAAAAAAAGATTAGAATCGGTGAATAATGAAATGCGCCGACGCAATTTCAATCCTGGCACTAAATTAGATCTAAATGAATTTCCAGAAAAATATCATAATGACTGGTCTCCAGATATGAGTTCTTCAATAGTTCTTAGAAGTAGAATTGTTGATAGATTAAAGAATCCACTTAATGGTAAACCAGGCCATAAATATCATAGATATAAAAGTTCTAAAATAAATAATTTTGATAAATTTTGTAATGATTTATATCATTCAAAGTTATGTAATCTAAAGGAAAAATAAAATGACAAATTTTAATAGTACAAAAATATTTAAGGGGTATAGCACAGCTTTTAGACAATGGAGAGCTGATTCACATTGCCAATATATACACGGATATGCATTAAATTTCAAAGTGTGGTTCGAAGGCGAATTAGATGATACAAATTATGTTTATGATTTTGGATCCTTCAAGCGCAACGGAATAAAAAAGACATTATCCGAAATGTTTGATCACACCACAATTATAGCAGAAGATGATCCAAAATTAGAAACATTTAAGCAATTGGATAATGATGGTCTCATACAATTAAGAACAATGGATAGTGTAGGTTGTGAGAAATATGCTGAATGGGTATATAATTTAATTGATGATAAAATATATGAAGAAACTGATGGAAGAGTAGGGGTGATGAAAGTAGAATGCTTCGAAGGAGGCACTGATAATTCAGCAATATATGAACCCAAAGAAAAAACTACAGAATATACAGAACAAGCATACAATAATAATAATATAGAAATAACCAAAACATTTATTTAAGAAAAGATATGAAAGTAGCATTTATTTGTCCAACACACGACTTAAAATATGATAACACAGATTATCATATGGCATTAACACATTTAATATTAAAGTATCCAAAGTATACTGAATTTTATAAAGAAAAATTAGCAAATGGCGAATACGTTATTTTAGATAATTCATTGATTGAATTAGGTAATAAAGCTTTACAATCAGACGTTGTGATGAAAGCTGCGGAAGAGTTAAGACCATCTGAAATAGTTTTACCAGATGTATACAAAGATGGTGCAGCTACAATTGAATCAACAAAAACAGCATTATCTAAAGTAGAACTTTGGTTGATGATGGATGAGACTAAATTACAAGTAGTTTGCCATGGTAAGGATCCAGACGAATGGAAAAGCACATGGGATACTTTAAGTAAGTATGATGAAGTAGATGTATTAGCAATTCCAAAAGTTACAGAAACACAATTTCCAGGAGGTCGACCAGAGGCAGTAAGATATGCATTAGCAAATAATCCACAGAATAAAGAAATACATTTATTGGGATGTTGGAGCACTGTAAATGAATTTAAGGAATATAGTAATGAAGAAAAATCTTTAATTAGGGGTGTAGATACTAGCATAATTTATCATTGCACTGTTGATAATATGGATTTTAATAATAATACAATGAAACCTGAATGGACAATTGATTTGGAAGAACCATATGAAATTGATGGTGAATTGATGTTAAAAAACCAGAGATATGTCTTGGATTTGTTGAAATAATTTTGTATATTATAATATAATAAAGGAGAAAAAATATGAAAATAGCATTTGTAGGAGCTCAAGGAACGGGTAAAACAACATTAGTAAATAAATTAAAAATAGCGATGCCATGGATGCATGTGTATGATGAAGTGGTTAGAACATTAGCAAAAAATCCTAATGTTAAAATAAATAAAGAGGGAGATGATTATTCACAAGATTTAATTAGTCTTACTCATTTGAGAAATGCCCAAGAAGCTAAATATGCTCATAAATATTCATTATTTGATAGATGTATAATTGATTCACATGCATATGCACTACAATGTATGAAAGATGGATTCGTAAGTACAAATTCGGTAAATTATTCAAGTAGAATAATGAATACAATCCTTAAAACATTTCCATATGATTTAATAATTTACATACCACCATTCGAGGAGTTCTTAAAAGAAGATGGAGTCAGAGATACAGATGTTGAATACCAGGAAAAGATTGCAAATCACATGAAAAGTGTAATACATATGCTAAAAAATTCACATCCTGATTTAGAAGTTGCTGAATTAGAAACAATAGGAATCGATGAAAGAGTTCAAGAAATAAAAGATTATTTAGAATCAACAGGAAAGATCGAATTAGAGACAAAAACAGTCTTTCCAGAAGAAATAGGGAAATAATATGAAAAAACAAGCAGTATTATCATTATCAGGAGGAATGGATAGTAGTACAGTATTACTACATTTATTAGCTAAAGGATATGAAGTAACAGCATTAAGTTTTGATTACGGCCAAAAACATAATGTTGAATTAGAAAGAGCAGCAGAACTAATTGAATATTTAGATAGAAATGGACATCCCGTAAAATATCAAAGAATCACATTACAAGGGCTAGTTGGATTATTGGATTCAAATTTAGTAAAAGGCGGTGACGATGTTCCAGAAGGACATTACGAAGAAGAAAATATGAAAGACACTGTTGTGCCTAACAGAAACAAAATCTTCTCATCAATCATTCAAGCAGTAGCATTATCTATATCCCAGCAAAAGGGATGTGAAGTGAAAATAGCAATGGGTATTCATGCAGGCGATCATGCAATTTATCCTGATTGTAGACAAGAATTTAGAGATGCAGATTATATAGCATTTTGCGAAGGTAATTGGGATGCTGAACAAGTAACATATTATACACCTTATTTGGAAGATGATAAATATGGCATATTAGTAGATGGAGAAGCAGCATGTTTTGTATTAGGTATTGATTTTGACGAAGTTTATAAAAGAACAAATACATCATACAAGCCAGACGCAGAGGGTAGATCTGATTATAAATCAGCATCATCGGTGGAAAGAATAGAAGCGTTTCTTAAATTAGGAAGGCAAGATCCAGTTGAATATATCGACGGTTGGGAAGTGGCAAGTAAGCATGTTGGAGATTTATTAGCAGCTCATGAATAAAAGAATAGAAGATTATAATAAGGTTTTACCTGTATTAGAAGTGTACAGATGTGTTCAATCCGAAGGAAGTAGGTTTGGAAGACCAACTATTGCTATAAGAACTACAGGTTGTACTCATAGATGCTATTTTGGTGAGGGTGGATGGTGCGACAGCTGGTATACAAGTATACATCCAGAAAAAGGTAAATTTACATTTCAAGATATTATAAATATTTACGATGAGAACCCACAAGTAAGTGAAATGATGTTAACAGGTGGGTCTCCGACAATGCATCCAGCATTGGTAAATGAATTAACGAGGTTTGCACATGAAAGAAAAATTATTATCACTATTGAGACTGAAGGATCCGCTTATGTCGAAACTGATTATCCCATCGATTTGTTATCTATTAGCCCTAAGTTTAGCAACAGTATTCCTGTTCTTGGCGCTGTAACACCTGGAGGGAAAACTGTTGATGAAAGATTTATAAAAACACATGAAAGATTTAGATTAAATCTTGATGTAATAAAACAAATGATAATGTTTCATAAAGATTATCACTACAAACCAGTATGGGATGGCACAGAAGAAAATCTTGAAGAGATAGAAAATTTTAGAACTTTAATCGGAGCCCCAAAGGACAAAACATATATTATGCCTGCAGGAGACACGAGAGAAACACTAATTAAAATGTATCCATTAGTGTTCGAAATGGTTGCAGAACATGGTTATAATATGACAGGAAGAGATCATATCATAGCATACGATACAGAAAGAGGAGTATAATGGCAAAATATCAATCAACAAAATTATTTGATAACTATTCAGTAGCATTAAGACAGCATAAAGCTGCTCATTCACACTGTGAATTGTTACATGGATATGCATTAAAATTCAAAGTTTGGTTTGAATCTAATGAACCATTAGAAGAAAAGCAATTAGATGAAATGAATTGGATAATGGATGATGGTGGGTTCAAAAATACAGATGCAGAACCAACTCCAGGCAATGGATTAAAAAAATGGATGAATTATATGTGGGATCATACTTGTTTAATCGAGAAAGATGATCCGCAATTAGAATCATTTAAGATGATGGAAGAGTTAGGTATTTTATCTTTAAGAGTAATGGATAAAATGGGAGCTGAATCATGTGCTAAATTAGTATATGATAAATTCAATGAAAGAATGGCCGTAACAGGTGGTGGTAGAGTAAAAGTAGTAAAAGTAGAGTGTTGGGAAGCCGACAGAAATTCATCAATATATATAGAAGAATAAATATGAGTACAAAACAATTACAAGAAAAATTTGGAGCAGCTGGCCTTAAAGGAGGATTAGCTGAAGAATGGTTATATGAAAAATTATTAAAAGTTTATAAAGTTACTGATTGTAGAGAAGATTGGGGATATCAAATTGATGGTATAGATTTTGGTATTACGAAAGATACATGGGCTAGGACTTATTTTTTAGATTGCAAAGGTAATCTTAAAAATAACTTTTTTTATTTAGAGTATGAGAAAGATGGAGGCCCAGGATGGTTTTGGAAATCTAAATCAGATAGAATATACCATGTTGATGTAAAAAGTGGAAAAGCATGTTGGTATGGATTACCTGAAATGAGAAAAATAATAAGTCAAACAAATTGTTGCATTGGACCTTTGCATGGTGGATTATGCAGAGTTGATGCAAATGATAAAATGTTTAAGGATATAATGCATTGGATATACTAATACACGAAAAACAAATAAAAGAACGTATACAAGATATGGCTCTTCAATTAGAAGAACATACAACTAAATACGATAATAATTTACCGCCGGTGTTTATATGCGTACTGAATGGAGCATATAAATTTTTTACGGATTTAGTATCAGAATATAATGGATTATGCGAAATTGATTTTATCAGAGCTAAATCATATAATGGTAAAGATAATTCAGCCGGTGTGCAAATAAAAAGTGATGTAGAAGTTGATTTATATGGAAAAAATTTGTATATTATAGATGATATAATTGATACAGGTAATACTATGAAAGAATTAGTTATTCATCTGAATCAAAAATTACCAAATAGAATAAGTATCATATCTATGCTAAAAAGAAAAAATAATGATCATCCAATCGATTTATATGGATTTGAAATAAATGATGAATGGGTTGTTGGTTATGGATTAGATGATAATGGGCTTAAAAGAAATAAAAATAACATATATGAAAAAGGGAAAACAAATGACTGAAAAATTACAGTATGCAAATGGAAATGTACCATTGACGCCAAAACAGCAAGAAAGGTTAATTAAGAAAGCTGCAAAGGCCTACGAAAAATATATGGACGCTTTAGGTTTTGATTGGAGAAATGATCCAAACTCATCTGACACACCCCATAGAGTTGCAAAAGCTTGGGTATTAGATATAGCAGAAGGATGTTATAATAATGAACCTAAAATCACTGCATTTGATAATTTAGACGGATATGATGGAATGGTATTTCAAGGCAATATTAAAATACATTCTTTATGTTCGCATCACCACCAACCATTTATTGGAAAAGCTCATGTAGCTTATATCCCTAATCAGGATGGCCAAATAATCGGATTAAGTAAATTAAATAGAATTGCAGAATTTTATGCAAGAAGGCCACAAGTTCAAGAAAATCTTACAATGCAAATTCATGATCATGTCAATAGAGTTACAACAGGAAATATAGGTGTAGCAGTAATGGTAGAAGCTGATCATATGTGTGCATGCGTAAGAGGAGTAAAACATAATTCAACAATGAAGACAGCAAAAATGTCTGGTGTGTTTATGGATAATAATAATCTAGCTCGTTCAGAGTTTTATGAATTTATAGGGGGATTAAAAAATGACAGATAAGAAAAATGTACCTTTTGTAAGTGAGGTAGAAGAATTTAATGCTACATTTGGCAAGCCAAATAATTATACACCTATTATTCCAGATAAAAAGGAATGGATGTTTGTATATAATTTTATTATGGAAGAATTAGAAGAATATAAAGCGGCCTGTGAAAAAGGTGATATTGTTGAGATATTAGATGCACTAGCAGATATTACATATGTATCACTTGGAAATGGCACAATGTTACATGGTCTCAAAGATAAGATTGAACCGGCATATGCAGAAGTACAAGCATCAAATATGTCTAAATCTTGTGCGACTCAAGAAGAAGCAGAGGAAACAATTAAAGTAAGATCAGAAGAAAAAGGACACCCATGTCATTGGGAAAAGGTAGGAGATCGTTACGTAGTATATAGATCTTCTGATAATAAAGTAATGAAATCAATCAATTATTTTAGACCAAACTTAAAACAATTTTTTACAGATGAAGAATTATAAAATACCAAATCCTTTTGATAAGGTTCAACATCACCCCGATGCAAGAAAACATCAAATAGTAAGCTTCGTAAAATCCGGTATTCGCATAATGGGATACATCTGCATCCCATTCAGTTTATTGTGGGCAACAGCATTCCTTGTATTGAGTGAGATAGTAGGTATAATCGAAGAACTAGTATAATATGTATCAGAATATTGCAATTGAAAGACCCCAACAAACCCCACAGGGTTATTGGACGCAAGGCTGGGCTCATCTATGGGATGATGAAGAAGGATATATCAAAAGACCATTAAGAGATTATCGATACGGATATAAAAAAGATTCTAAAGGCCGATCATATACATTAGATGGTAAACCTGTTAAGCAAGTTCGTAGATGGTCTGATGAAGAACTTAAAAAGGGTATGATATACGAATCTGATGTTCAGATGGAAACGCGAGTTTTAATCGATGAATATGGGCATTCAGATGAACCATCTACTAATCATAGAGAGTTCTTTTTTGATATAGAAACAGAAATATTACAGGGATTTCCAAATGCGAGAAATCCTATGAATAAAATTACTTCCATAGCATATTGGTTAAAAAGCAGTAATGAATATGGTGTTATAATCTTGGATCCAGATCGCCATGTTAAATCAAGTATCAAAGATAATGTGCAAATTATATCCTGCCTAACAGAAGCTGAATTGTTAAAAACCTTTATGGAAGCATATAAATCATATGATCCAACAATCTTAACAGGATGGAACATTGAATTTTTTGATATACCATATTTGTATAGTAGAATGGCTAGAGTATTAGGTCATGAAGTAGCTAATGCATTAAGTAAGATAAATATAGTAAAGGAAGCAAATCAATGGTCAAAAATGGCTGGTCAAGCATCTGAATTAAAATATGATATCTTAGGTGTAGATGTATTAGATTATTTAGCATTATATAAAAAGTTTACAATCAATGAAAGATCGTCATATAGATTAGATGTTATTGGAAAGATAGAAGTTGGATTGGGTAAAATCGAATATGAAGGAACACTAGATGATTTATTTAGAACGGATATAGATAAGTTTATTGAATATAACCTTAATGACGTTGAAATAGTAAAACAATTAGATGAGAAATTAAAATATATAGATCTTGCTAGAGCAATATGCCACAAAGGTCATGTACCATATCAAAAAATATATGTTCAATCTGCAATATTAGAAGGTGCAATACTTACATATTTAAGAACACTCAACGTTGTTGCACCCAATAAAAATTTCAATATTTCTAAAGATGCAAAGTATAGTGGCGCATTTGTAATGGATCCTAACCCAGGTAGATATGAATGGATATATGATTTAGATTTAACATCACTATATCCATCACTAATTATGTCCTTGAATATTTCACCCGAAACAAAAATTTCAGCATTACATGATTTTGATTTGGAAGCATTTGTCAAAAATGAAGATAAACCATATGAAGGGCAGGTAAAAGGTAAGTATCAACAGTGGGAAAATACAGATCATTTAAGATCATGGTTACAAGAAAATAATTATTCTATAGCAGCAAATGGCGCAATATATAATACACAAAAGAAAGGTCTAATTCCTGCTATATTAGAAAAATGGTTTCAAGATCGTGTTGATTTCAAAAATTTAATGAAAAAACATGCTAAATTAGGTAATGATGAAAAACGAGAATATTTCCATCAGCGCCAATGGGTGACAAAAATTCTTTTGAACTCAATGTATGGAGTATTAGGAGCACCCACATTTAGGTGGTATGATTTAGATAATGCGGAAGCTATTACTTTATCAGGACAACAATTGATTAAAAACACCGCAAAGATTGTAGACCATTATTATAATAAAGAATTGAATGATAACACTGAACATTGTATTTACACAGATACTGATTCAGTATTCTTTTCAGCATTACCTTTAGTAGAACATAGATTTCCTAACATAGATAAAAATGATGATGTTATTATGACTGAAAAGATCTTAGGAATAGCTGAAGAAGTGCAAAATCATATCAATGATACATACACCCCATACGCAAAGAAATTTCACAATTTAGATTCTCATAAATTTGATATAAAGCAGGAAACGATAGCTAGATCTGGTATATGGATCGCCAAAAAAAGATATGCGCAGTGGATTATCAATTCAGAAGGTCAAGTAGTAAATAAATTAGATGTAAAAGGTATTGACGTTGTAAGATCTAATTATCCAGCCGCATTTAAGAAATTTTTAGGCACAATACTTATGGATATTTTACAATATGTATCTAAGGATGATATAGATAATAAGATATATGAATTTAGAAATAAAATACCAACATATCCATTAGTGGAGATAGCTAAGTCAACTGGAGTAAAAAATATTAGAAAATATCTTCCAGCAAGAGGGGAATATAAACCATTTACTACTAATTTCAAAGGTGTTCCTGCTCACGTAAAAGCTTCTATCAATTACAATGACTTACTAATGTATTTCAAGAAAGGAACTTCAGAGAAGATTAACAATGGTGATAAGATAAAATGGGTTTACTTAAAAGAGAATCCACTAGGATTAGAATCATGTGCATTGAAAGGTTATGATGATCCAGAAGAAATTTTAGAATTTATAGATAAGTATACAAACTATGATAAAATTTTTAATGGTGAATTAAAAAATAAATTAGAGGCGTTTTACAGCGCAATGAAATGGGGACGACTCCCTGAAAAAAATATAAAAATTATCAGGAAATTTTTTGAATTTTCATAAATTTTTTGTATATTTATATTAAATAAAAGATAAAAAGGTTACGAATGGACAAACAAAAACTTATGGGTTTCGTTGAGAAATATTCCCTCGGCAATAATATCGAAGCAGTTAAATGGACTATAGCTTCTAATAATCTTAGAACTGAATTTATTTCAGATGATAAGACATTATTAGGTATGGTAAAATTAAATGATTTTCAATTACAAGATTGTGATTTGGGAATCTATAATACATCACAGCTGCAAAAAATGTTAGGTGTTGTAGGCAATTCAATCGATCTCAAATTAAAAATGGCGGATGATAGAGCTATAGCATTAACTATTACTGATAGTGATGTTAATCTAAATTATATGCTCGCTGATTTAGATGTAATTCCAAAAGCTCCTAAATTAAAAGCAACGCCAGAAGCAACAACAAGAATCAAAATTACTAATGACTTTATTATGAAGTTCATTAAGGCAAAGAATGCATTAAGCGATGCTGAACACTTCACTGTATTATCGAATACAATTACACAAATTATTCTAGGACATTCAGATAATAATAGTAATAGAATTAACATCAATGTTAATGCTGAAAGTGATGGTAATTTGGATCCAATTTCATTTAATGCAGAATATTTTAGAGAAATTCTCGCAGCAAATAAAGATCATGAAGAAGGTTTAATGGAGGTCAGTGCAGATGGACTGGCTGTATTAACATTTAAGAATAAAGAATATGCATCAAAATATTACATGGTGCAAACTAACGTAAATTAGGAGAGAAAAATGCAAGCAATAGACGATAAAGTTATACTGGAAAATTTAGAACCAGAAGCAATGACATCAGGTGGTGTTATTTTACCTGAAACATCAGAACAAAATTGTGATAAAGGTAAAGTAGTAAAAGCAGCACCAGGCAGATATACATTAAGTGGAACTAGAATACCATCAATATGTGAAGAGGGCGATATAGTAGCATACCCAAATCAACTAGCAAAAAAAGTAGAAGTTGATGGTAAAGAGTATCATGTAATAAGAGAATCGGAGTTAATAATGATTATTTCAAAAGGAGAAAAAACAAATGGCTAAAAATTTAGATTTTAATCAAGACGCACGTTCTAAAATGAAAGAAGGCGTAGACAAACTAGCAAATGCAGTAAAAGTAACATTAGGACCTAGAGGTAGAAATGTTGTTATTGAAAGAGAATATGGACTGCCTATTTCAACAAAAGATGGTGTTACAGTTGCCAAAGAAATTGAGTTAAAAGATGAGGTTGAAAACATTGGCGCTCAAATGGTAAAAGAAGTTGCCGACAAGGCAAATGAAGAAGCTGGAGATGGAACTACTACAGCAACAGTATTAGCACAATCTATCGTATCAGAGGGATTCAAACATGTAACATCTGGTGTTAATCCTATTGAGTTGAAACGAGGAATTGATGAAGCAGTTTCTTGTGTAGTAGAACAATTAGATTTAGCTTCTAAAGAAGTAAATGATGAAGCAGATATGAAACATGTTGCAACAATAAGTGCAAATAACGATGAATCTATAGGTTCAATTATTGCAGATGCAATTGATAAAGTAGGAAAAGAGGGAGTAGTAACTGTAGACGAATCAATGTCTTCTGAAACAATATTAGATATAGTAGAAGGTATGCAATTTGATAGAGGATTCTTATCTCCATACTTTGTAACAAATAATACAGCTATGGAAGTAGAATTAGAAGAGCCGTGGATTTTATGTTATAATAAACGAATAGGCTCATTATCAGAAGTTGTAAAAGTTTTAGAGTTTTCAATTGCAAAAAATAAACCACTATTGATTATAGCAGATGATGTTGCAAGTGAGGCATTAGCTGGATTGATTGTAAATAAAGTAAGAGGAACAATGTCAGTAGCAGCAGTAAAAGCTCCATCATTTGGAGATGAAAAAACAGCAACTCTACAAGATATAGCAATTATTACAGGCGGTCAATTAGTAGATCCTGCAAAGGGAATGAAATTAGATAAATTAGATCCAGCAGTATTTGGTTCATGTAAAAAGGTAAAGATAAATGATAAACAAACTACTATTATTGATGGATATGGTGAAGAAGAATCAATTGTAGCTAGAATTGAGGAAATTAAATCACAATTAGATAACGCATCAACTGCTTATGAAAGAGAAAAGGTTCAAACTAGATTAGCTAAATTAGCTGGAGGTGTTGCAGTTCTCAAAATTGGAGCACAATCAGAAGTTGAATTAAAGGAAAAGAAAGATAGAGTTGAAGACGCATTGCACGCAACAAGAGCAGCTGTAAAAGAAGGTGTTGTTCCAGGTGGAGGTATTGCCTTATTAAGTTGTATCAAAAATATTGAAAAGCCTGAACTTCATAAAGATCAAAGTATTGGATGGGATATTTTAATGGAAGCATGTAAAGCACCATTTAATGCTATTATGGAAAACGCAGGACTTAATGCAGAAGTAATTTGGAATAGTGTTGATTCATCAGAAACTACAAACGCAGGATATGATGCTAGAAATGAAGTGGTAGTAGATATGTATTCATCTGGTATTATTGATCCAACAAAAGTAACAAAAACTGCATTACAAAAAGCAGCCTCAGTTGCAGGAACATTATTAACAACAGAATGTGTTGTTTCAATTATAAAAGAAGATAATAAAGAGGTAGTTGGTCCAGGCCAAATGCCTATGGGAATGTAAAGAGAAAATTATGACGCAAAATATATTAGACGCATTAAAAGCAAAATTTAATTCAGATAAATTAGCAGCATTTGCAAATTTGAATAATTATATGATGAATCCTGTAGGAGTTGGAGAACATCCTGATCTAGTCGCAGAATGCGAAAAGTTAGTATCTATCATAGCAGATGCAGATGGAAAACTTCAAACTTTAGAAGAACTTATCCCTAAAGATAGTGGAAAACAACAATAAATTTTGTATATTTAATATATGACACAAGAACACACATTATGGGTAGAAAGGTATCGTCCAGATAGTCTGGAAGGATATATAGGCAATGATTTAATTGTTGGCAAAATGAAAACATATATAGAGGGAGGAGATATTCCACACCTTCTATTTTATGGAAGAGCGGGAACAGGTAAGACGACATTAGCTAAAATCATTACAAATAATATCGATTGCGATCATATGTATATAAATGCATCGGATGAAAATAATGTAGACACAGTTCGAACAAAAATTAGAGATTTTGCAAGTTCTGTAGGATTTAGAAAATACAAAGTTATTATATTAGATGAGGCAGATTATTTAACTCCTAATGCACAAGCTGCATTAAGAAATCTAATGGAAACATTTTCAAAGACAACTAGATTTATATTGACATGTAATTATGTTGAAAAGATTATAGATCCTATTCAATCTAGATGCCAAGTATTTGGAATTACACCACCAGGTAAAATACAAGTTGCAAAAAGAATTGCTGCAATATTGGATAAAGAACATATAAAATATGATCTTAAAGATGTAAAAATTATTATAGATACAACATATCCAGATATTCGTAGAACTATAAATGCCTTACAAAGACAAATAGTTAATAATGAAATTGTAATAGATAAAGCATCATTACTCGAAGCAGATTATATGAGTAAAATTTTAGAAGAATTGCAAGGAGCAAAAAAGTTTAATACAATAAGACAAATTATTGCAGATAGTCAAGTAAAAACATTTGAAGATCTATATAAATTTTTATATGAAAATATCGACCAATATGCAGAGACAAAAATAGCTAATTGTATAGTTATTATAGCTGAAGCACAATATCAAGATACTTTTGTAGTAGATAAAGAAATAAATATAATGGCAATGTTTAGTAAAATAATTTCAACACTGGAGAATTAAAATGTCAAAAAATAAAAATAAACAAAAATACGGAAATTATATCAAAAAAATAGGATATCTTGATATACGACAAAAGGTTGTGCTAGGAGCATGGAAGAAAAACTTCAAAGGTGAAATGATAAAACAACCCGGCAGTACAGAAGTATTTGTGTATCATGGAAAACATGTAATGACAGGTAGTTTCAAAAGTGTAATGGCAGCAACAGCAGAAGCTGAAAAAATGATAGCTGACGGCATAAAATATAAATCAAAATAAGGAGAATAAAATGAGAGTAGTAAAAGGAAACGGGGCACAACCCCAAGCAGATCAAGATATGCAAGTAAAAGTTGCATTAAAAGATACAACAGATGTGGTATGTGATAAATGCGAACACAAATTTTTTACACAACTAATGATGTTCAAAAAAATATCAGCTGTAATGTCACCAACTGGCCAAGAATCAATGATTCCAGTTCAGGTATTTGCATGTAATGAATGTGGCCATGTAAATGATCAATTCTTACCACCAGCTGGAAATGAAGGGTAAAAGTTTATTTGATTGCATAGCTGATATAACTTTCAAGAAAACAGATGTGAAAACATACACTGAAAATGATTGGAAGGTATATAATCCATATATGATTCATAGGTTTCTTAGTATGAATGAAGATTTATCTGGAATTATAAATCTTATTCAAAAATACTATACGTTAGACAAAAAAATTCACTACATATTATTAAGTGACGTTCTACCCAAACAAAAATTTTTCACTAAATATATCAAAGGGAAAAAGGTGGAGAAATATGATGCAGAGTTGATAAAACTCATTGCAGCACACTACGAAATTCCAAAAAGTCAAGCAATCGAATATATTGATATGTTTATGCATACTAATGGTGGGATAAATCATCTACGCAAATTATTAGAAATGTATGGCAAAACTGAAAAAGAAATAAAGGGGTTATTAAAATGAAAATAAAGGAACACGACTACACATCCGAAAAACAATACTGCAATGATGTACAAGAATTGCAGGATAAATACCCAGATATACATAAAGCATATGAAAGAATATCAAAGGAGCAATTTCATTTATTTGCCCGTAAGATGTTAGATTATGGTAAAGGTAATATATCAGTAGGTACAAATTTAGATACACCAGAAGAAGAAAAAGTAGCATTAACAGGGTTATGGTTTAGAATGAATGATAAAATTCAACGATTAAAACAATTAGTTTTATTAAATGAAGATCCAAAAGTAAAAACGGAATCAGTAAAAGACACATTTCAGGATCTATCAATCTATGGTATTATAGCCCAGATAGTAAAAAACAAAATGTGGAAATAATTTGGTTATGTCAAAAAATTTTCGTATATTATTAGTAATATGAAAGATAAAACAAACGAAGAAGGTCTACAATCAATATTAGATCTTGCAGTTACAAAAAAGAAGAAAGGGCAAAAATCCATTTCTTATTCGCAATACTCAATGTATGCTCAATGCCCACATAGATGGAAATTAAATTATGTTGATAATTTAAGAACATTCACACAATCAATACATACTCTTTTTGGAACAGCATTTCATGAAACATTACAAGGATATTTGGGTGTAATGTATGAAGGCTCCATTAAAGAAGCTGATGAATTACCTTTAGGGGATATTCTTAAAGGCGCAATGGCTAAAGAGTATCGTAAAGCTATGGCAATGGGCCAACAGCCCGGATTTACTAATAAGACTGAAATGAGAGAATTTTTCTATGATGGCATTGCTATATTAGAATACTTTATTAAAAAGAGAGGCGGATATTTTAGTAAAAAGAATACTAAATTAGTGGGAGTAGAAACACCATTAAGTATACCATTAGAAGTTAATAAAAATATATTATTTACAGGATATATTGATATAGTGACTCAAGATACATCAACTGGTAAATATAAAATTTATGATATTAAAACTAGTACACGAGGTTGGAATAAATATCAAAAAGCAGATGGGATAAAGACATCTCAAATGGTTTTATATAAAACATACTTTGCGGAACAATTTAATGTTGATCCTGAAATGATAGATATTGAATATTTTATAGTCCGTAGAAAAATTGATGGATATGATTGGCCTATAAAACGAATACAAACATTTGTTCCTGCATCAGGAAAGCCGACAAGAAATAAAATAGCTAGATCTGTTGATGAATTTATAAATAGTTCATTTACTATAGACGGCGAATATAACTTAGCTGCTAAACATTTAGCTATTGCTGGGAAAAATAATAAGAATTGTAAATATTGTGAATTTAAGAATGATGATAATTTATGCTCAAAGATGAACAGAATCAAGAATTAAAATTCACAGTAGGCGAATCAAAAATACATGGACAGGGTGTTTTTCCTGCTCATCATATAAAGAAGGGAGAATTTATAGGTTACGCATATCTAATTATAGGCGAAATCGGTAAATTAGAGGACGATACAGAATATATAATAGGACAAGAAACATTATTAGGAAATATGCATAATCATTCGTATACACCAACAGCAGAACCTAAATTTGAAAACAAGGTCGTTAGTTTTTATGCGTTAATTGATTTGGATCCTAACGATGAAATCACGTGCGACTATAATAGATTTAACTGTATAACAAATATAGAAAGAGTCCAAGAAGAGTGGGAATAATTAAAATGGAGAACAATTATGAAAATTAACATTTGGGTATCTCGAGAAGAAGTTTGGGAACTTAACGCATGGTTAAAAACGCCGTGGAGCGAAAATTCAAGTAAATCAATAACATTCTTTCATCATAAGCCGATTAAAGAAATGGACTTAGTCCAGGTAACTATCAGTATGGATGAATATCAAAAAATTATTGATAATAATGAACAGATCGAGGGAAATATAGCTGAACAAATGGGTTGGGTTCAAACATCAACTATAGATCCAGAAACTAACAAGCAGTTGCAAATTTTATTTGGGGATTAAATTGAGAATAGGAATTACAGGTAGCTCGGAATATCATGATAAGCGTAAGATTAAAGATTTTATTTTTAATTTGAAGAATAGAATAAATGATGATATTGAAATTATTTCGAGAGCAAACAAAAATGGTGCTGATGCATTTATTAAAAAATATGCACTTGAGTTTGGCTACAATTACTTAGAATTTCCTACAGCGCATGGTCACAGAACATTGCACACTCAATTACCTGAATCATATTTTAATAAACCATTCAGTGTTAGCAATTACTTTGTACAGACAAAAATGTTTACTAAGTACTGTGATTATTTAGTTATATTTGCATCAGCAAATACAATAGATAAAGGAGTAAACAATTTACTAACTGCAATGGATAAATTAGATAAAAAAGCGATTATTATCGCGTAAAAACGAGGTTTTAATAAATCTTTTATATATTTATTATATATTATTAGGGAGAAAAAGTTATGGCTAAATTACCAACATTAAAGAAGGTTGACGTAAATAAAAAGAAAAAAAAGAAAATTTTATTATTATCGGATGACATGAGAATGCACTCAGGTGTAGGAACTATGTCTCGTGAATTAGTTTTGAATTCTTGTAAAGAATACGATTGGGTTCAAATAGGTGGTGCAATTAAGCATCCTGACAATGGACAAAAAATTGATATAAGTAAAGATGTTCAAAAAGAATCTGGTGTGGAAGATGCAAATGTTATCATATATCCATATAGTGGATATGGGAATCCAGATTTAGTAAGGCATATTATTAAGGTTGACAAACCAGATGCAATATTGCACTTTACAGATCCAAGATTTTGGGATTGGTTATATAATATGGCGCATGAAATTAGACAGGATATGCCAATATTCTATTATACAATTTGGGATGATTTACCTATTCCACATTGGAATGCTCCATTCTATGAATCTTGTGATTGGTTAGGGGCAATATCAAAACAAACATATAATATTGTTAGTAAAGTTAGAGATTGGAGAAGACCTGCAGAAGTTGAAAAAACTAAAGATTGGCAAGTAACATATTTACCACATGGTGTGCCTGAACAATATTTTCATCCTATAGTTCAAGGTGGTAAAAAATATGATCAGTATGAAGAATGGTGCAACAGATTCTTTAATAATAAGCAATATGATTATATATTATTCTATAATAATAGAAATATAAGACGTAAGCAAACAAGTGATATTATATTAGCGTGGAATGAGTTTTGTAAAACATTAACGAAAGAACAAGCTGATAAATGTTTAATGTTAATGCACACTCCTAGAGTTGATCCTAATGGGACCGATTTACAGGCCGTTAAAAATGCGGTGTGTGAAGATTTTCAAATTATGTTTGATGAAGGTAATAGATCTACCCAGGAATTAGGTTTTATGTATAATAGAGCTGATGCAACAATTAACTGTGCATCAAATGAAGGATTTGGATTATCTTCTGCAGAATCTATTATGTGTGGAACAATGGTTATCAATAATGTAACAGGTGGACTTCAAGATCAGGTAGGATTCAAACGTAATGGTAAATATTTAACAGCAGATGATTACTTAGAAATTCAGAGTATGCATGATAGAGATTTATGGAAGGATAATCCTGAAATAACTTGGGGAGATTGGGCATTACCAATATGGCCATCAAACAGAAGTATTCAAGGTTCTCCAATGACGCCATATATATTCGATGATAGAGCTGATTACAAGGAAATTGCACAGACAATGAAAAAATCATATGATATGGGAAGAGATGAAAGAAAACGTAGAGGAAAAATAGGTCATGATTGGGCAATGTCACAAGCAGCATTTTCATCCAAAGCAATGGGTCAAGGTCTAATTGATCAAATGGGTAAAGCACTCGATAATTTTGAACCACAAAAAAGATTTAATTTATATAAAATAGGATAAAGAATAGTTATGAAACCATATATAGTATTTCAAGGGCCGATAGAAAATAGAAGTGGTTACGGCGACCACGCGAGAGATTTAGCAAAAGCTTTAGTTACATGCGACAAATATGATATTGATATTATTTCAACAAGATGGGGTGATTGCCCAATGGACGCACTATCAGATAATAAAAATCTTACTGATGCTGAAACAGCTATGAAAAGTTGCATATTGCAGCAACCTAATTTACAAAAACAACCTGATATTTTTATTCAACTTTCAGTTCCAAATGAATTTAACCCAATTGGAAAAGCAAATATAGGAATTACAGCTGGAATAGAAACTGATATTTGTGATGCATCTTGGATTGAAGGCAATAATAGAATGGATTTAATTATTGTGCCATCAAGACATTCAGCAGAAGTATTTCATAATACTACATATGATAAGATAGATGAAAAAACTAAGAAAAAAATAAGTCAATTAAAATTAGAAAAGCAGTGCGCCGTATTATTTGAAGGAGTAGATACTAAAATTTTTAATAATAAAGATGAAGTTCCTAAAACAGTGGTCGATTCACTATCTGCAATTCATGAAGATTTTTGTTTCTTATATGTTGGCCATTGGTTAAAAGGAAAAATGGGTCATGATAGAAAAGATACAGGAATGCTTATAAAAACTTTTTGTGAAGCATTTAAGCATAAACAAAAACAACCAGCTCTTATACTAAAAACAAGCGGCGCAGGATTTGGTATTGTAGAAAGAGATCAATTTATCCAAAGAATACAAGAGATTAGAAATTCAATAGGTAAACGTGCTCCTAATGTATATTTTTTACATGGAGATATGGATCCAAAAGAACTAAATGGGTTGTATAATCATCCAAAAGTAAAAGCTATGATATCATTTACCAAAGGAGAGGGATTTGGTAGACCATTATTAGAATTTACCACGTCTAGTAAACCTGTAATAGCATCCAATTGGTCAGGACACACAGATTTTTTACATCCACAACATTGCATATTATTACCAGGTGAATTAAAAGAAGTTCATAAATCAGCAAGATGGAAAGGAGTCATCAATAAAGGTGCAAAATGGTTCTATGCTGATTATAATAACGCATCAAGAATAATACGTGACGTATATAAAAGCTATAAAGATTACATTCCAGGAGCTAAAAAACAAGGACATTTATCAAGAACAGAATTTAATTTAGAAAGAATGAATCAAATCTTTGTAAATATAGTAGATGATGTATTGAAGCAAATGCCACAACAGGTAGGATTGCAATTACCAGATGATAAGGAAATGCCTAAATTACCTAAATTAAAAAAGAAAACAAATAAACAGGCAACAGTTAAAATGCCAGAATTAAAAAGGGTTTAAGAATGGAAAAAAGAATACTTAGTCCAATCGACGGAAATTTGGAATATTGTTTCCAAGAAGATGATCCTAAAACAGGTATCACATCTTATTTAGATTATAAAACGGGATTTACATCTAATTCATTATTAGAAACTGGTTCTGAATATGTAGAAAAAATTGAAAAAGGACAACCACAAATTATTACAGATTTGAAAATTGAAGACGAATTAAGAAATATAAATTGGTACCCTTCAGTTATCAATGTTCCTACTAAGGGAATGGTTTATCCTATAGGAACATCTGATGAATGGCATTGGGAAAGTATACCAGTTCGCGATCTAGATGAACAAGAGCAGAAAGAATATCCTATACCTGAACAGGAGGGTCAATTTTTCAAATCTATTTTAGATATTAAACAAAAAGCATCCTACCAAAAAGAAAGATTTATGGAAGCATTAGCTTCTATAGGTGGAGTAGTAGATTTAGATGGTAAAGGATTTGAGGAGCATATAGGTGAGTCAACTAAGTAGTCATCAAGCATTAGTAGAAAATGCATACGCGATAAATAAACAAACAGTTCAACCGGGTATGATATTGGAATTTGTATATACGAAAATATCAAAGCAAGGAAAGCAAAGCTCTGGTAAATATATGATTCTTGCAACAAGTGATTTTGTTAAAAGATCATTTGATAGTGTTAAAATGTTACATGGAGTTACATTAGAAGTAGTGCCAAAAGGGGGCTTAGTACTATTAGCAAAATCAACTGGACTAGAATGGGCCAATTCAAAATTAAAAGCGAGAAAATTAAAATTAGAAAAAGTTCTGGTGAGGGATGCAAAAGCATATTATTCAGGTGTAATTAAAGGAGCTATAGCTGGATCATTAAAAGGTTCTTATAGAACATTTAGAGAAGATAGAATCGGTGCAATAAAAATTTGCGAATATAAATGGCCAAAAGAATTACTCTTAGAGGATGCTTCGAATACAAAATTAAAAACAATACCAAAAGATCCTGATATACCTAGGTTAGATCAGTTATAGGAGAAAGAAATGAAAATTAGTTACGCAATTACAGTATGTAATGAACACAAAGAAATAGAGAAATTATTAACATTTCTATTTGAACACAAAAGAAAAGAAGATCAAGTAGTTGTTCAAATGGATTTGGATAACTCTACTGATGAAGTAGTTAAAACATGTGAACGATGGGAATCAAAACCATCTGGAGAATATAAACTTCTTCAAGCTAAGTTAGATAAAAATTTCGCACAATATAAAAATAATTTGAATAAAAATTGCGACGGAAATTGGATATTCCAAATTGATGCTGATGAGGTACCTAATGAATATTTAATAGAAGCCCTTCCTTTTATATTAGAAACAAATTCAGAAACAGAAGCATTTTGGGTTCCTAGAGTAAACACAGTAGCAGGAATTACAGAAACTCATATTCAAAAATGGGGATGGAGAGTAAGTGAAGATGGATGGGTTAATTTTCCAGATTGGCAAATGAGAATCTATAGAAACAAAGAAGAAATATACTGGATTAAACCAGTGCATGAACAATTAAAAGGTTATACTAAATTCGCAAATCTTCCAGCAGAAGAAAAATTCTGCTTGTATCATCCAAAAAATATAGGAAGACAAGAAGCACAGAATGCCTTTTATGAAACAATATAAAACGGGCAAAGGTTATGATATTTCAAAGATTGGTCGACAACAAATTATATGGTGTCAATGAAACAGATAAATTAGGATTTCCAAGTAACGATGCAGCATATATACCTGATCAATATTTAGACGATCAGGAATTTGTTGTTTTTAGAACCGCACAAGGTTTTGGAGATTGGGGCATCCTTTCGGCAATGCCACGTTTACTAAAACAAAAATATCCAAACTGCAGAGTATATATACCATCAGAATATATGATGGAAACAGTATACGGTAGAAAAATAAAAACACCATATCATATATTCAAGAATAATCCATATGTTGATAAATTTATTCATTCAGTTGATGGAGATATATTCCATGACCAGTATAGAATTTATGATATCGATAATCCAAATATACCATTAGTAGAACAAGTATTAAAATTCTGGCAATTTGATGATGTTGAAATGATTGATTCTCAACCTGAAATGTATTGGACTGATGAGGAAAAGGAAATGGGTGATTATATTATTGAAAAATATGCATTAAATAATCCATTTGCAACACTATTGATATCTGATAGATTTGGAACAAAGAGGGGTAAATTTGATGAAGCAGCATTCAAAAATGATACTGATAAAATGTTAAAATCTATTGAAGAATATGATTTACCTTATTTTTATTATGCCAGTATGTCATTAGATGATACACCATTTAATAAAATTAAAAAACTCTTAAATCTAAGACACATCAATTTTCGTATTCAACTTTATATAAAATCTAAAGCAGTGGTAAATATAGGAAATCAATGTGGCACGAATCATATGATAGTAAGATACGCAGATGTCATAGATATACAGAGACAATTTCCAATAGGACATAATTTTGTTAAAGGAGAAAGATTGATATGAAAAAGAATCTAGTAATATATACAGCAATATTTGGTGGATATGATAGTGTAACAGACCCAACTTATATTCCAGAAAATGCAGATTTTATATGCTTCACTGATTCAGATATAAAATCAGATATTTGGAACGTAAAAAAAGTTCCTGCTATATACGAAGATTCAACACGTAATGCAAGAAAATATAAAGTATTACCACATAGATGGTTTCCTGATTATGAATATAGTATATGGATTGATGGTAATATTTTAGTTAGGGAAGATGTCAATGAATTGATATCCGAATGGTTAGATGATGTAAATCTAGCTATACCAGACCATGCACAAAATAATTTAGATCCTAGAGACTGTGTATATAAAGAAGCTCAAACTATATTAGATTTAGGTCAAAAAAATGGCAACTTTAAGGATAATCCACAAGTCATGATTGATCAAATGAATAGATACCTAGCAGATGATTTTGAAGGCCCTACTGGATTAGCAGTTAGCATGGAAGTATTAAGACGTCATAATGAAGCTGATTGTATATCAGCAATGGAAAGATGGTGGAAAGAAATATCATATGGTAGTAAACGAGATCAATTAAGCTTTAATTATGCCATGTGGAAAGAAGAATTCAAATATAATTACTTACCAGGTGATTCTAGAGACACTAAATATTTTCTTAATATGGGAGCCCATACAGGTAAAAAGAAAAAGGATACTACAATATATGAACCGATAAATTTAGATTATTTTTTACAGATGGAAGTTCAACCTGGAGGTGGCGGCAAAGAAATATGTCATAAAGATGGGGAGCTAAAAACAGCCAGAGATATCATAGAATATTGGAAAGATAAAAAAAATGTAGAAAATATTCAATCAAAATTAAATCCGAATAATTGGCAATATTTTAATTGTATGATGGCAGGATTCAAAAAGAATGTAGCAGATCATCATGAATTAGGATGGGATAAATTAACATCAGAATATTATAATAGTTTAACTGATATGTCTGATGGTGAATTAGAAGATTTTCTAACGAACACTCCAGCTGAATTCGACAATGGATATATAAGGCATAGCATGCATAGGGCATATGCAATGATTGGTAGATTGATACAAGGTAAGAAATACATCCCTTTCTATATGGAAAGAGACAAGATATATGATAAACCTAGAATTAAGGATGGAAAGCATCGTATAAAACCATTAACACATAATGTTTATGGTATCAAAGAAGTATTAAATCTAGGAATACCAGCATCTGAATTTACAATCACACAAAGCGGCATATTAGCTTTAATGGGCATTAGAAAAAATGATGATATTGATATTATTATCAGCTCCAAAATAAGAAATGAAATATTTAATGGTAACGAATCATTTATGAGATTGTCAAATGGTGTTGAGATATTTGAAAAAGGAAAAGGTAAGTTTATGCATTTCGGTGCAGTTAATGAAGATGATTTAATTAACAAGTTTTCATTTAATGTAGGCGGTATCAATTTCTTGGAGCCAAGATTTTATTTTAGAAAGAAAAGAAAAGATCGCGATAAAGATAAAAGAGATTGGGAAGGAATTTCAAAATTTATTGATATGGGCGGTGAAAAAGGATATCCATGGAATCAATTAAGTAAGGATCAATGGGGATTATAAGAGTGTTATTATGAATTGGAAAAATTGGAAAAAAAGAAATGGTAAAAATATGTTATACTATTTTGATTGGAATAAAGATGGTGCAACCAATTGGTGGGAATATATGATACCTGCAGGTATAATTTTAGGAGTAGAAATCATAGCAGAAATAATAGCGAATTGGATAGTACAATGAAAATAGCATTCTTTACAGAAGGACATTGGTCGGGTAAAGTCTCAAGAGATAATCCAAACATGAGAACTGAAATGGCATGGATGTGCGCACTTGAAGCAGATCATTATAATATTCATGGCGGCAATATACAAGGTGAATATGATTTAGCTGTATGCATTATTCCTAAAAAGAATCCTCAATTTAATGTTGATAGAATACGAAAGCATTGCAACAAGGTAG
>PVBE011861360.1_pt1 | contig 34405 bp, 32 predicted proteins | sample 1631181 | NCBI WGS metagenome assembly PVBE01 (sample SAMN08397723, study PRJNA350692) | Marine metagenome, whole genome shotgun sequencing project. | isolation source: water | place: Pacific Ocean | collected 2012-04
CCGGTGGCTACTCCGAGGAGTGGCATGTGATGGATCCCAAGGCCACCCGCGACCGGTACCTCTTCGAATACTATTTAAACGGCGTGCATCTGGTGGCAAAAGACTGGTGCATCGATGACAACCGCGTGGTCAACACCACGGACAAGATCAGCAAAAAGGAGGGGCTCAAGCTGTTCAACGTCACCATCAACCCCTCGGCCAACCAGTACCTCAACTTTCGCGTCTCCGAGGTCGACAAGCCGACCTACGACTACTTCAACATGTACGAAAAGATCATGCGCGGCCTCATCGGCCCGGGCTCGGTGACGCCCTACAATCCGAAGTCGAACTTTTCGGGCGAGCGTACGGTGGGCAACTTCCGCGCGGTGTCTTTCTCCGCCACTCCGGGCATGGCGCCGCCCACGCCCTGCGCCACCAGCAAGGCCGGCACGGTGACCCTGCAGTTCGAGGCCTCGCCCGTGGCCCCGGACGGCAAGACCGCCTACTTCAAAAAGTACCACCTCTACTGGAGCGCCAAGGCCGACGTGGACCACAAGAGCACCAAGGTGGCGGACATCCAGCCCACGAGCAAGGGCGGCAAGGTCCTGATCCACACGATCAAGAGCCCGGTCAAGGGGACCGGCTACTACCGGCTGCAGGTGGAGGACAAGGATGGATACGTCTCGCCCCTGTCACCCGTGGCCACCGGCTACACCACCAAGGACCAGGACGACTGCGGCGGCGGCAGCTCGGCCACCACCCCCTGCGGCGATCTGAAGGCCAAGTGTGACCCGAAGACCGCCAAGGCCTGCGTGGGCAAGGACAAAAAGACCTACACCTGCTCGTCCAAGGGCGCCTGGGCCGAACAGACCGCCAGCGGCTCCATGGTCTGCGGCGGGATCACCAAAAAGTGCGTCACGCAGAAGAGCGGCTGGTGCCAGGGCGAGGACAAGCAGTGGTACCAGTGCAAGAGCGGCAAGTGGGAAAAGTACACTGGAGGGGGCAAGTAGCATGAACCCGCTTCAAACAGGCTGCGCGCTGCTGGCGCTGATCCTGGTCGTCCCCGGCGCCGCGTCCGCCCAGAAGGCGGCCTTCGACTACGACGCAGAGCTCAAGCGGAAGAAGGCCGAGCTCAAGCGCGTGCTGCAGCAGCGTAACAAAGTAAAAAAGGCCGTCGCCGGGGACCGTAAGGCCTTCGACGCCTACAAGGCCCGCACCGAAAAGCGCCTGGACGCCCTGCGCAAGCGGACCAAGGAGATCCAGGACGGCACCGCCAAGTGGCGCAAAAAGCTTGCTGCACGCGGAGCCACCATCGGCCACTACCGCCGCAAGACCCGGGGCTTTGCCCAGCGGCAGAAGATCTTCCGCAAGCGCCTGGTGACCCACTGCGACGCCCTGATCAAGACGGCCCGCACGCTGCCGCCCCTGATCTCCCAGAAGGCGGTCTCGGTGCTCGACTACCTCAAGAGCGAGCTGCGGGCGGGCAGCGTGGACAACATCGAGGGCTTGCACCGGCTGGTGCGCATCGCCCGCCGTATGGACGCCCAGCTGATGGACATTCAGGTGACCCAGGGCAGCTCGCCGATCCCCCAGATCACCGGCACGGTGCAGCGCCTGCGGCTGGGCGGGGTGTTCGAGGCCGTGGCCCGGGGGGAGCAGGCCGCGGTCTGGGACTTTGAAAAGAAGAAGTGGGCTCTGCTCAACGACCCGGTCAAGGCCAGGATGATCATCGCCGCCATCGAGGTGCGCACCGGCAAGCAGAAGCCTGCCCTGGTGCGCCTGCCTCTGGGTGGCGTACGGCCGCTTAAAAAAGTAGGGCGGGGGCTTGTCCCCCGCCTCGACACAGGCGGGGGACGAGCCCCCGCCCTACAAAAAGCTTCCCCAAAAGCCGAGGCGCCCACCGGCCAGGGCGGCAAGCGATGAAGCACCGGAGTACATGGGTGCTGCTCGTCGCCATGGCGGCGCTGCTGCTGTCGCCGAGCCACGCCGAGGCCTGGCCCTGGGACAAGAAGAAGAAGCCGAAGGTCGATCCCAACGCGGCCAAAAAAAAGGCGCTGGCCGCGCTGAACCAAAAACTTCAGGCTGCCCGGGACAAGCTGGGCGAGCGCATCGCCTACCGCTGGAAGACCAAGCAGGGCCACGTCAAGCAGCGCGAGACCGACAAGGAGACCCTGTCCAGGCTGCGTGACGCCCAGCAGCGGGCCTACATGGACCAGGCCCGGGTCAAGGAGCAGGTCTTCGCCCGGGACAAGACCATCGAGGACGAAAAGCGCAAGGCCGCGGCCGCCGCCGAGGAGTGGAAGAGCGTCCCGCTGACCCTGGACGAAAAGCTGGAAAAGGAGGCCGAAAAGATCGTCGGCTTCTTCCCCCTGGACGTGGAGCTGCGGCGCCAGGCGCTGGAGAAGGTCCGGGGCGTGGAGACCAAGCAGGGGGTGGTGGCCCGACTCGACCCCTACATCGCCTACTTCCAGCGCTTCATCGCCAAGGGGCAAAAGATCACCCTGAGCAAGGAGCGGATCCTGCCCGAAAACGGCTCCGTGGTCGGCGTGCAGTTCGCCCGCTTCGGCACCGCCATGGGCTACGGCCTCAACGCCCAGGGCAAGGCCTGGGTCATCACCCAGACCGGACGCCTGGGCGAGGGGCGCTTTTCGGTCAACCCCATCGCGGCCGCGGAGCTCAACACCTTTTTGGCCACGGCGTTTCCCCAGTGGATCGCGTCGCGGGCGGTGTCCGGCACCATCGTGGTCGACATCATCCAGAACGCCTCGTCGAGGAACCTGATCAGCGGCAAGAAGGAGACCCGTGAGGACAAGATCCGCGCCTACCTGGCCAAGGGCGGTGTGGTGATGTACCCCCTCATCGGCCTGCCGATATGGGCCCTGCTGATCATGCTCTACAAGTTTCTGCAGCTCGGGCTGTGGCACCGGGTCAGCGGCTGGACCAGCCGCAAGGTGATCCGCGCCCTGGAGGACGACGACGTCGAGGGCGCCAATAAGATCGTGCAGAAGAAGTGGGGCGCCATGGCCCGGGTGGCCCGCACCTGCCTGGCTGACATCGACCGCGGTCGGGAGGCCACCGAGGCGGCGGTCAAGGAAGTGCTGCTGCGTGAGGTGCCCGGGCTCAACCGGCACCTGAGCACCCTGGCCGTCATCGCCGCGGCGGCGCCCTTGTTGGGCCTGCTCGGCACGGTCACTGGCATGATCAGCCTCTTCGAGGTGATCACCAACTACGGCACCGGTGACCCGAAGATCATGGCCAGCGGCATCTCCGAGGCGCTGATCACGACCCAGACCGGCCTGGTGGTGGCGATCCCGATCCTGCTGGTGCACAACATGCTACGCAACCGCAAAAACCGGCTGCAGCAGGAGATGGAGCGCAACTCCATCGCCATCCTCAACCGCATCTGGCCCGGCAAGGAGAAGGCGCCCGAGGAGGAGGCCGCGTGAACATGACGCTGGACTGGACCGCCGGGCTGTTTCAGGACGCCATGGCCTCGGGGGGGCTGGTCATGTGGCCCATTCTCCTGGTCTGCGTGGTGATCTGGTACACCGGCTTCGGCCGGCTGTGGAGCATCGTGGCGCTGCGTGTTTCGCGGAAGCGGTTCTTACACCAGGTGGGCGAGGTGGCGGATAGCGAGGGCGAGGTCAAGGGCAGGACCGGCCAGGCCGCCTTCAACGTGTTTTTGGCGGCGGCGCCCGGGATCAAGACCGGCGAGCGAGACCTCGGCTTCACCTACCGTGAGCTGCTGATGACCCTGGTGCCCCACCTGGACCGGGGCTTCCCCACCATGACCGCCTGGATCGCCGTGGCGCCCTTGTTGGGCCTGCTCGGCACGGTCATCGGCATGGTGGAGACCTTCGAGGTGATAAATCTCTTTGGCATCGGCAATCCGCATCTGATGGCCCAGGGCATCAGCAAGGCGCTGCTCACCACCCAGGCGGGGCTCACCGTGGCCTTCCCCGCGCTGATCTTCCAGCTCGTGCTGGCCAACCAGAAAAAACGGCTGGTGAACCTGCTCAAGGGCGACCAGGAGGGCATCGCCCGGCGCCTGGGGTTGGCGGGGGGCGAAGGCTGATGGCCGAAGACTTCAGGATCCTCGAGCAGGAGGACGAGAGCGCCGACATCAACATCGGCCCGCTGATCGACATGGTCTTCATCCTGCTCATCTTCTTTGTCATCACTACCAACTTCACCCGCCAGACCGGCATCGACGTGACCAAGCCCAAGGCCCAGACCGCGGTGTCCCAGGGCCAGAAGGTGATCCTCGTCGGCATCTCCCGCGAGGGAACGATCCACGCCTACGGCAGGCAGATGAGCCCCGAGCGGCTCCAGGCTCTGGTGCAGGAGGAGGTGCTCAAGCGGCCGGATCTTTCGGTGGTCATCGTCTCCGACCGGCAGGCCGAGATCGGCAAGGCGGTGGAGGTGATGGACATCTGCTCGCTGGCCGGGGCGAAGAAGGTCTCCATCTCTGCGGAGAAGAACCGGTGAGACCCATCGGCTTCATCGTCAAGATCGCGGGCGCCCTGGCGGTGAGCTACGGGTTGTTCATCGTGCTGCCGGTGCTGCACGCCCTGCTCGGCAACGACGCGCGGCCCGACCACAACCAGCTCAACAACCGCCGCATCGTGGCCCAGCTGGTCAAGAAGAAGAAGAAAAAGAAGCCAAAGCCGAAGCGCCGCATCCGCAAGGTGCGATCGGCCAACGCCCGACGCCACAACAGCCGCTTCAACCTCAAGTTTTCACCGGAGCTCGGCTCCATGGGCGGCCAGGGTGTGGCCGTGGAGGCCCACGAGGCCAAGGCGGTGATCTTCAACGAGGGGGAAACCGACGAGACGCCGGTGCCCCTGCGCGTGACACCGATCCCCTACCCCGACGTGGCCCGCACCAAGGGCATCGGCGGCAAGCTGTTGGTGGAGTTCGTCATCGGGCGTAACGGCCGGGTGGAGTCGATCCGCATCATCAAGTCGCCTCACTCGTCCATCACCTCGGCGGCGCGCAGCACCATCCGTACATGGCGCTTCAAGCCGGGCCGCAACAAGGGCGTGCCGGTGCGGGTGCGGGCGCGCAAGGTCATCGAGTTCAAGATCGAGTAGCGATGCACTTCGTCAGAGCCATGGTATTCGCGCTATTGTTTTTACTGCCGGCAGCGGCGTCCGCCCAGTGGCTGAAGCAGGCCAACGCGCAATATAAAAAGGGCGAGTACAATAAAGCCATACCGCTATACAAGAAGGCGGTGGCGAAGGGCGAAAACCCGACGCTGAGCTACTTCAACATGGGCAACACCTACTTTCAGCTCAGCAAGCTGCCCCTGGCCATCGTCTACTACCGCGCCGCCGTGGACCACGCGCCGGACTTCTTCCCGGGCCACCTCAACCTGGCCGTGGCCTACTACATGCTCGAGGACATGGGCAAGACCATCGCCACGCTCAAGCGAGCCCTGGAGCTCAAGCCGAAGCACCTCAAGACGAACATGATGCTCGCCTCATCCTACCGGCGCGCCGGCGCCCTGCCCCAGGCCGCCACCCTCTTCGAGCGGATCTACGAGACCTACCCCGAGAAGCACAAGGTGTGTCTCTCCCTGGGAGAGATATACCGCGAGCTGGACGACCCGGTGGAGGCGACCAAGTGGCTGCTGCGCTACCCGACCTCGGGGAAGTACCGCGTGCACGTGCTGCAGATGTTGGCCGAGATCCACGAAAGCGGCGGCGCGCAGAACAAGGCGATCTACTACCTGCGTCAGGTCTGCGAGGCCGATCCGAAGAAGCGCTGGTCCCGCTACCAGCTGGTGCTGCTGCTGCGGCGCTCCGGCCACGGGCTGGTGGCCCTGGCCGAGGCGGAGAAAGCCCTGGAGCTTCACAAGGGGTTCACCGAGCTGGCCCTGCTGGCCGGCAACATGGCGTTTGCGGAGAAGCTCTACGCCCGGGCCGAGCAGCACTACCTGCGGGCCAAAAAGCTCGGCAGCCCCGGCGCGGTCATCGGCCTGGAGAACATCCGCGTCATCCGGGAGAACAGGGCGAGGTAGGGTTCGGCCCCTACTTCTTCAGCGTGGAGCTGCAGACCGTGGGGCCGTTCGTGGCGTCGGTGACCTTGACCTGTGCGCCGCCGGTGCTCGATGGCCTCGGGGATCCGATCCTCGGTCATGAGGATGCGGATGGCCACCGAGGAGAGGCCGGCGCTATCAACAGCGCCGCTGACCCGCGCGGAGACCTCCTCGAAGGCGGTCAGCGCCGCGGCGGGGTCGCCGCCGAGGTAGCCGCAGTCGATGCGCTCGTGCTGCAGCGCGATCATCAGCTCGCGGTGGTCGGCCCAGCCGCCGCCCCCCAGCTGCTCGATGCCCCGCTCCAGGTGGCGCAGCGCCGTGTGGTAGGCCGTGGCCTGCTTGGCGCGCAGCCCGGCCTCCAGCAGCAACGCGGGGAAGGCGGCGCGCTCCTCGTCGTCGAGCAGGTCGTGGGCCAAGGAGAGGTGCTCGATGAACTCCAGCACCCGCGCCTCGCGCTGGTCCGCGGGGATGCGGTCCCGCAGCATGCGGCCGATCTCGACGTTGATCCGGCCGCGCTCCTCATGGGAGATGGCCGACGCCACCGCCTCGTGGATCCGGTCGTGGGCGAACTTGAACTCCGCGAGCATCTCATCGTCTGGCTCCGCGCCGCGGTAGAGGTCCTGGGTGTCGCCGAGCGGGACCAGCAGCCCGTCGCGCACCGGCTCCCAGAGCGCGACCACGGCCTCCCCCGGATCGGTGCGGGCCACCGAGGAGAGGGTGTGGAGGTCGAAGGTGCCGCCGAGGTTGCTGGCCGTGGCCAGCAGCTGCCTGGCGAAGTCTGAATAGCGCTCCACCTGCCCCACCATCAACGAGACCACGCTGTCGGCCACGTCCAGCTGTCGCACAGCGTCCATGTCGGAGGCGGTCCAGCCGCGGCCGCTGTCGCGGGGCGCCAGGTGGCCGTCAGCGGCGAGACGGTAGAGGTAGCGCACGGCGAAGAAGGGGTTGCCGGCGGTCTTCTGGTGCAGCACCTCCGCCAGCTCCTCCGCTTCCTGCCGTCTGCTCTCCGTGCTGTCGGCCACCAGCTGCTCGAGATCGCCCACCTTCAGCGGCTCGAGCTCGACGGTGTTGGCGTGGACTGCAGCCCAGTCGGCCAGCGCGATGCTCAGCGGGTGCGCGTCGTCCACCTCGTCCGAGCGGTAAGCGCCGATGAGCAGCAGGTGCCTGACGAGCGGATCGTTGATGATCACCCCGAGGACGCGGAGGGTGGACGGGTCCACCCACTGCAGGTCGTCGAGGAACAACACCAGCGGGTGCTCGGCGCTGGCCAGACAGCGGATCAGGCAGACGAGCCGCTCGTCGAACCGCCGCCGCAGCGGAACCGGCTCCAGCGGCTCCAGCTCGGGCTGGGGCCGAGGATCAGCTCCAGCTCCGGCAGCATCTCGAAGAGCTGCCGCGCCTCGCCCATCAGCGCCGACTCGATGCGCTCCCGCCACCCGGCCAGCTGCTCCTCGCTCCCGGTGAGCAGCTGGTTGAGCAAGCGCCGCAGCGCCAGGGCCAGCCCGGCCAGCGGCGCCCGCGTGAGGTAGTCGTACTTGCCGCTGGAGAAGAGGCTCCGCTGCACGACCCACGACTTGAGCACCTCGCGGACCAGGGCCGACTTGCCGATGCCGGCCTGCCCCTTGACGAGCACCAGCTCGCGCGCGCCTTTTGCCGCTCGATCGAATGCCGACAGGAGCCCCGCCAGCTGCTCGCCGCGGCCGTAGAGCCTGCCCGAGACCGTAAACACCGGGCTCCGGTCTTCCTCGGCCAGGGGGAACGCCTCGATCTTGCAGCCGGCCGACAGCATCTCCCGACAGCGGCGCAGGTCCGCCGCGGCGCCCGCCGCGCTCTGGTAGCGCTCCTCGGCCGCCTTGCACATCAGCTTGAGGATGATCTCGGAGAGCACCTGCGGCAGCTCGGACCGCAGCTCGTGGGGCGGCGCCGGATCCCGCGCGATGTGACCGTGGACCACGGCCATCATGTTCTCTCCCTCGAAGGGCACCTGGCGGGTGGCCAGGTGGTAGAGGGTCGCGCCGAAGGAGTACAGGTCGGTGCGGTAGTCCACGTCCCTGTTCATGCGCCCGGTCTGCTCGGGGGAGATGTAGGCGATGGTCCCCTCCAGCTCCCGGGGCGGCAGCGCCGCCTGCTGCGTCCGCGGGATCCTGGATGCCAGGCCGAGGTCGCCCAGCTTGAGCGCGGCCGTCTCCGCGTTGTAGAAGACGTTGCTCGGCGAGATGTCCCGGTGCACCACGTCGTGCTGGTGCAGCTCCTCGAGGGCGTCGGCCAGGTCGATGCTGATGTCGAGCAGCGTGTCCAGCGCCACGAGGTTCGCCTCGGGGCGGAGCAGCCACGACAGGGGTCGGGCCATGAAGTCTTCGACGATCAACACGCGCGTGTTGTTGTGCTCCAGCTGGCGCAGGTAGCGTACGGTCCCCTTCAACTCGAGGTCCACCCCCAGGTCGAACTCGTTGCGCAGGCGCGCCACCGTGGAGGGGGCCGGGAACTCACCGGCGGAGGTCTTGAGCACGACCTGGCCCTCGGGCCCTCGGGCCCGCGGGCCCGGGCGACCACGGTATGAACGCTCTCGTGCAGTGCTTCCAGTATCTCGTATTCGTCTTGCGGTGCCATGGCGCGGATACTATCTCAATATCTACCGAGTTGGTGGACATTCTCGGGGCGCGCGCCATGCCCACCAGGAGGGGTTTGATGATATTGTGGTGGTGGAGGTCTTGAATGGGACGAATCGCGATGAAGAACCTGCGCTGGGCGACCGCCGCCTGCGCCCTGGCCCTGGCCGCCACGGCCGCTGCCGCCCCGACCAACTTCATGGGGGTCAACACGCACCAGCCCGCGAACCACGTGCTGGACGGCGTCAAGGACCTGGGCATGTCCTGGGTGCGCATCGACTTCAACTGGAACCAGGTGGAGGCGAAGCAGGGCAAGTTCTCCTTCAGCCACTTCGACAAGATGATCAACGCGGCCCACGCCCGCGGGCTCAAGGTCTTCCCCACCATCGGCTACGGGCCGAGCTGGGCCACCACGGACCAGGACGGCAAGAAGGGGACCAACGACTGCCCCAAGCCGGGGCTCTATTACAAGGTGACCAAGGCCGCCGCCGCCTACTACAAGGGCAAGATCACCCACTGGGGGCTGTGGAACGAGCCGAACCTCGGGGGCTTTTGCGACTGCACCAAACAGCAGTGGGTGGACCGCATCGTGGTGGAGGGGGTCAAGGGGATCAAGGCCGGCTGCCCGACGTGCAAGGTCCTCGGCCCGGAGCTGGCCTCGGTGGGCAGCAAGCACGCCGACTACCTGGAGGCCTCCATCCAGGGGCTCAAGAAGCACGGCCTGATGTGGGACATCATCACGCACCACATCTACTCCTCCTTCGTGGAGCTGGACATCACCCTGCTGGCCTGCACCGGCGACACCTTCTTCAACGACCTCGACAGCCACCGCAAGTGCATGCTCGGGCCGGTGGTGATCTACGAGGGGCCGCTCTCACCCCGCGAGATCTTGCTCAAGCACAAGCTGGGACACCTGCCGCTCTGGCTCACGGAGACCGGGCTCAAGGCGCCCATCACCGATACCAAGAAGCAGGCCGAGCAGCTGATCTACTACCGCCGCGTGATTGAGGAGCAGCTCAAGCGCTCCTGGTGGACCCACACCTTCTTCTACGAGATCATCGACGACAACAACTGGCCCGACAAGTGGGGCATGGCCACGGTCTCGGGCAGCAACCTCAAGTACCCCGGCTCCTACAAGAAGAAGCCGGTGTGGCCGTTCATGAAGAAGGTGCTGGCCAAGCAGCCGAAGTTCGGCGGCACGGGCACCGACTGCAACGACGGCCTGGACAACGACTACGACAAGAAGATCGACTACCCGGCGGACACCGGCTGCTCCTCGGCCAGCGACACCACCGAGACCGCGGGCACCCCCAAACCGGACAGCGGCGTGCCGGACAAGGGGCCGCCCATCAAAAAAGACAAGGGCGTGCCGCCCAAACAGGACAAGGGCGTGGGCCCCAAGCTGGACAAGGGCGTGGGACCGAAGCTGGACAAGAACGACCCCTGCGCTTACGTCAAGTGTCCACCGAAGCACGTCTGCAAAAATGGCAAGTGCGTGGCCGACACAGGCGCCGACACCGGCGTGGTCGACGCGGGCGGCAAGGCCGCGGACGGCGCGGCCGGCGCTGACGGCGGCGGCGGCGGCGGCGACGATGAGGGCGGCTGCGCCTGTGCCGTGGGCGGGGCGCGGCATGTGCCGGCGCTGCTGCTGCTCGTGGGGCTGGCGCTGGCGCTGCTCCGCCGGCGCCGCCAGTCGAAATGAGTGGCTAGAGCTTCTTGAACAGGATGGTCAGCGACTCCACGTTGCCCGTGCACTGCCCGCCGGTCTTGCTCAGCACGATCTGACCGGCGGTCAGATCGCTGGTCTGGATGGTCCCCTTGCACTCGCCGATCTGGTCATCGGTGAGGATGCCAGCGTCGTCGTCCATCAGCATGACCGAGATGGCGCCGCCGGTGAGCTTGGTGGCCGAGGCCGTGCCGAGGCTCAGGCTCCACTTGGGCGTGGCCGTGTTGGCCTGCACCGAGTTGGAGACGAGCATCCCCGCCACCAGGCTGCCGACATACTTGGTGTCCTTCTGTCGGGCGAAGACGTCGGGCGGACAGCAGCCGAGGAGGCAGGTGATGCAGCCCGACTCCTTGGGGGTGTCCCACTCCTGGCTCTTGCTGTTCTTCTTGGTCACCACCGCCGACTGGAAGATCACCGAGTATGAGGCGTCAGCGGCCGCCTTGCACAGGCGCGTGGCGCCGACCTGGGAGCACTTCATCTTGCCGGTGCAGGCCTGACACATGGCCCCGCCGGACCCGCAGGCCGCATCCTGTTCGCCCTTTTCGCACACGTCGCCCTGGCAGCAGCCCTGGCAATTTGTCGCCGAGCATTTCTTGGCGATGGTCTGGCAGGCGCCCCCCTTGCACTCCTGGTCCGGGCCGCAGCTGGTGCAGGGATTGCCGTTGGCGCCGCATGCGGCCTCTGTGTTGCCGTTCATGCAGGTCATGTTCTGGCAGCAGCCGTTGGGGCAGGTCTCCAGCCCGCAGGGCTTGCAGGCCCCCTTGTGGCAGGCCGTGCCGCCTGTGCACTGCTTGCAGACCTCTCCGTTCATACCGCAGGCCTGCTGGGCGGAGCCGGCCATGCACTTGTCGTTCTGGCAGCACCCGCCGCAGCTGGAGAAGGCGCACTTTTTGGGGGGCGTCGTCTTGGGTCCGCAGGTGCCCTTCTGGCAGCTCTGGTTGCCGCCGCAGCTGTTGCAGGCCCCGCCCCCGGCGCCGCAGGCGCTGTCCAGGGTGCCCGGCTGACAGACGCCGCCCACGCAGCAGCCCACGCAGTTGGCCGCGCTGCAGGCCGGACCCGGCGGCGGCGTGTCGTCCCCGCAGGCCAGCGACAGCAGGAGAATGACGCAGGTCAGCCCCGCGCCCCACACATTGCAAGAGTTGTTCATTTTGCACCTCCCAGGCCCATTCTCGAACACCGCGGCCAGCTTCACAAGGGCGGGACCGGCTGATGTGCTACATCTGGTGGGGGAGGTACCCATGTTTCGCTGGGCCATGCAGACACCGGAGGCGGTCTCACCGGAGGACCGCCGCGCCTACCACGTGGCCGTCCTCGCCGGCCTGGTGGGGCTGGTGATGCACATCTTCAGCCTGGCCGTCTTCGCCGTCTTCGGCCTCGAGCCCCTGGTCTACATCAACATCGGCAGCGTGACCCTCTTCGCCGCGGTCTTCCTCCACGTGCGCCTCACCGGGGTGGTGGCGCCGGGCATGGCCCTGGCTTCCACGGAGCTGGTGGTGCATCAGGTGGCCGCGGTCTACTACCTCGGCTGGGACTACGGCTTCCAGTACTTCCTCTTCCCCATCGCCACCTTCGCCTTCATGGGCCACTACCGCAGCCGGGCCATCCACGCCTTCTTCGCCAGCATGGCCGCCCTCTCCTTCGCCTGGCTCTATCTGTACGGGCAGCACCTGCGGTACCCCCACCTGTTCCTGCCCGCTCCGGTGCGCGAGGTCTGGTTCCTCTACAACGCGATCACGGCCATCATCGGGCTGGCGGTGATGGCCCTGATCTACGCCCGCACGGCCATCGTCATGGAGCGAGAGCTACGTGAGGCCCAGCTGATGCTGGTGCAGAGCGAGAAGATGGCCGCCCTCGGCAAGCTGGCCGCGGGCCTGACCCACGAGATCAACACGCCCATCGGCGCGATGATCTCCAACGCCCAGACCGGGGCCCGGGCCGTGGAGAAGCTGTCGGCCGAGGGCCTCTCCGACGCCAAGCAGGCCCGCCTGCTGCGGGCCCTTGCCGGCACTCAGCAGAGCACCGCCGAGGCGGCCAGGCGGCTCAAGGTGATGGTGGCGCGGCTGCAGGGATTCGTACGCATCGACGAGGCCGAGGAGAAGACCGTGGACCTGCACCAGGCCCTCGACGACATCCTCGCCCTGCTGCAGAACCAGCTCCAGGAGGGCTCGGTGGAGGTGGTGCGCCGCTACGCCGACGACCTGCCGGAGCTGCGCTGCCGGCCCGCGGAGATAAACCAGGTGCTGATGCACCTGCTGCAGAACGCCATCGACGCCATGGACGGCCCGGGCGACATCACCGTGTCCACCGGCCACGACGCGGAGCAGGTCACTGTGACGGTGAGCGACACGGGCCGGGGCATGGAGCAGGAGGACCTCGGGGGGCCTGTTCGACCCGGGCTTCGCCTCGGGCCGATCCCGGATCAAGCTCGGCATGGGCCTGCCGGTGTCCCACCAGATCGTGGCCCGCCACGGCGGCGAGCTATGGGTGGAGAGCGAACCCGGCCGGGGCAGCACCTTCACGGTCCGGTTGCCCCTGACCAGCGCCGCCGGCCGGCCGGTGTAGATCGGGGCGGTGCCGTCAGGACCCGCGCTTGGTGTGGGAGGTGGCCACCATGGTGTTGGACGCCTTGAAGACAGCGTAGGCTTCCTTGCCCACCTCGAGGTTCAGATCGTCGATGGAGCCGAGGGTCACCACCGAGGCGATCTCGACACCCTCGGCGACCTCGATGACCACTTCGCCGTTGACGGCCCCCTTGGTGATGGACTTGACGGTGCCCTTGACGACGTTACGCGCGCTGATCCGCATGGCTTCGCTCCTGGTGGTTGGGTGTGGGGGCGACCATAGCATGGAACGCGGACCGTGACCGGTTGCGCGGCCGCCTGGCCTCGGGCAGGATGCTCCAACCCGATGAGGAGATGCCATGGCTCCCAGGTTCTGTTCACCAGCCGAGCACTCGGCCAAGGTCGAAGACGTCCAGCGGCAGCTGCGGGCGTGGCCCGCCGGGCAGCCCCTGTCGCTGAAGAAGCGCTCGCCCAGCCATCAGGTGCCGAAGCCCGGCGACCTCAAGTACCGCGACCGCAAGCTGGATCTGTCGGCGCTGGACGCCATCATCGACGTCGACGTACAGCGGCGGCGCTGCACCGCCGAGCCGGGGGTCACCTTCGTCGATCTGGTGGCGGCCACCCTGCCCCACGGCCTGGTGCCGCTGGTGGTGCCCGAGCTGGAGACCATCACCGTGGGCGGCGCCGTCTCGGGCTGCTCCATCGAGTCCATGTCCTTCGAGGTGGGCGGCTTCCACGACACCTGCCTGGCCTACGAGCTGCTCACCGGGCGGGGCGAGCTGCTGCGCTGCGATCCGGAGGGCGACGACGCCCTGGTCTTCGACATGGTGCACGGCGCCTTCGGCACCCTCGGCGTCCTCACCGAGCTGACCTTCCGGCTCTGCCCGGCCGAGCAGCACATACGGGTGGTCTACGAGCAGCATCGCGACGCGGCCTCCTACCTGGCCTCCATCGCGGCCCACGCCCAAAATGGGGACGTGGACTTCATCGACGGCATCATCCACGGGCCGGAGCTGTACGTGCTCTCACTGGGGCAGTTCGTGCGGCGGGCGCCCTACACCCACCGCTACGACTGGGTCACGCCCTACTACCGCACCACCGCCCGTCGGGCCGAGGACTACTTCGAGACCCCCGACTACTTCTTCCGCTACAACCGCGGCGTCACGGCGGTGCGGCCGCGGTCTTTTTTGGCCCGGCTGCTCCTTGGCCGCTTCCTCGACTCCACCCGGGTGCTGCGGCTGGCTGACCGCTTCAACCACCTGCTCACCCCCGAGCGTATCGGCGTCACCGTGGACCTCTTTTTGCCCTACTCGCGGTGCGAGGAGTTTCTGGCCTGGTACTGGCGGGAGTTCGGCCCCCACCCGCTGTGGTGCGTGCCCTACCGCCCGGCCGCGCCCTACCCCTGGATCTCCGACGCCTACCACGCGCGCCACGACGACGAGCTGTTCGTGGACCTGGCGATCTACGGCTTCAACAGCGACGACGGGCGCAACTACTACCGCCTGCTCGAGGAGAAGCTCCACGAGCTGGCCGGCCTCAAGACCCTCATCGCGCCCAACTTTTACGACGAGGATGAGTTCTGGGGCGTGTTCCACCGGGACAACCACTTCGCCGTCAAGGCGCGGACGGATCCCGACGGGCTGTTCCGCGACCTGTACAGCAAGACCTGCCGGGCCGCCCGCGGGCTGGGGTGATAGACGTGCGCCCCCCCGGCGCTGCTGCTAGCTTTTGCCCATGCTGACGTTGATATCTCCCGCCAAGAAGCTCAACGAGGCGCCGACGCCGCCGTCGTTGCCGACCACCACCCCCGCCCTGCTCGAGGACGCCGAGAGCCTGGCGCGCACCGCGCGCAGGCTGTCACAGAAAAAGCTGCGCGAGCTGATGAGCCTCAGCCCTGCGCTGGCCAAGCTCAACGCCGACCGCTTCAAGCAGATGGCCATCCCCGCTCGCCCGGAGGCGACGACACAGGCCGCGCTGTTGTTCGCCGGCGACGTCTTCGCCAACCTCGACGCCCGCGGCCTCGACGCCGCCGACCTCGACTTCGCCCAGCGGCACCTCGGCATCCTCTCCGGGCTCTATGGGCTGCTGCGGCCGCTGGACGGCATCCAGCCCTACCGGCTGGAGATGGGGACGCGCCTCGCCACGCGCCGGGGGGCGAACCTCTACGCCTACTGGGGCGACCGCATCACCCGGCGGGTCAACCAGCTGCTGGACGGACACGAGGTCAAGCTGCTGATCAACCTCGCCTCCAAGGAGTACTTCAAGGCCGTCGCGCCGGCGAGCCTCGGCGCGCCGGTGCTCCATATCGGCTTTCGTGAGTACCGCGGCGGCAAGCCGGTGACGATCAGCTTCAACGCCAAGCGCGCTCGCGGCATGCTCGCCCGCTATCTGGTCGAGCAGCGCGTGGACCACCCCGACGGGCTCAAGGGGTTCGACCGCGCGGGCTACGCCCACGACGCCGCGCTGTCGGACCAGACGACCTGGACCTTCAGCCGTCCGGGCTGACGGCGCGCCTACCTCTTCTTGTTCGGCGCCAGGCGGATGGCGTCGAAGCCGAACTTCTCCCGGATCTGATCCATGGCGCCGTGGAGCTCCGGTTGCCCGGTCTGGAACAGCTCCAGCTGATCGTCGAAGAGGCCGAGGTTGGACAGGGCGATGCCGAGCAGGCGCACTGGCAGCCGCCGGGTGTAGGCAGCCTCGAAGATCTCCTGGATCACCGGGTAGAGCTCCAGCTCGGAGCAGGTTGGGGTGATGGTGCGGGCGCGGGTGATGGTGTGGAAGTCCGCGTAACGCAGCTTGAGGGTCACCGTCCGCGCCTTGATGCCCCGCTTGCGCGCCCGCCAGCAGACGCGCTCGCACAGGCCGCTGAGCATGGCCTCGATGACGCGGGAGTCGCCCACGTCGTGACGGAAGGTGCGTTCGTTGGAGATGCTGCCCACGGTGCCACGGACAGGGTCGTGCTCCTGGAACGCCGGTCGATCCCGCTCCAGGTCCGTGCTGCCGTGGCGCCCGGCGGAGGTCTGCTTGATCGACACCGCCCACGCCCCAAGGACCCGTCGCAGGTCCTGGAGGGGGGCGGCCGCCACCTGCCCCAGCGTTTGAATGCCCAGCTCCTCCAGCTTGCGCTCGGCCACCGGCCCGATGCCGGGGAGTCGGCGCACGGGCAGGGGCTGGAGGAACGCCGCCTCCCCGCCGGCGGGCACCATCAACACGCCGCGCGGCTTGGCCAGGCAGCAGGCCACCTTGCTCACCGGCTTGCAGGTGGCGATCCCCACGCTCGCCGGCAGCCCGACCTCGGCCCTGATGGCCGCGGCCATCTCGGTGACGGTGCGGACGATGGTTTGATCGCCGGTGCCGTCAGCGGGCCGCGCGTACAGCCGCTCGCAGCCTGAAAGATCCAGGTAGAACTCGTCGATGCTTGCCACCTGGACCACGGGACAGGTCCGCTCGATGACCTCGCGCACGCGGCCGGCGTAGGAGCCATAGGTCCCCGAGCGCGTGGGCAGGAAGATGGCGTTTGGGGCCAGCTTCGCCGCGGCGGTCAGCGACATGCCCGAGTGGACGCCGAGGTGTCGCACCTCGTAGCTGCACGCCGTGACCACCCCACGCTGGCCCGGGCGGCCGCCGACGATGACCGGCTGCCCCTCCAGGGACGGATCCAGCAGACGCTCCACCGAGACGAAGAAGGTGTCCAGATCGAGGCAACAGATGCGGGCCGCCGGTGGGAGCATGATGCCCGGATCATACTGTACATTTGTACATGTTTCCAGGCTGCCGTGTGGTGCCTGGCCAGAGCTTTATCTAGCGGGTCTCCTGCTCCTCGGGCATCTCCATCACCATGGAGATCTCGGAGAGCACCGGCCCGGAGAGGGCCGACGCCTCCCGCTGCCACGGCTCCTCCTGGGCGATGTGGGGCAGGGACTCTCGCCACCAGGCCGCCGCGCGGTCCAGGTTCCACGCGCGATCCAGGCTCACGGCCTCCAGCAGCTCCTCCAGCTCCGTCGCGTCCGCCGGCCGCCGTGACGGCGTCTTGGCCAGGCAGCGCAGGACGATGGCGTCCAGCTTCTCCGGCACGGGGTGGGGCGCGCTGGCCGAGGGCGGCGCCGGCGTGGTCTTCCTGTGGTGCGCCAGCACCTCCGCGATGCTCACGCCGTCGAAGACGTCCTCTCCGGTGAGCAGGTAGTAGGCCACGCACCCGAGGCTGTACAGGTCAGCGCGGTGGTCGATGTAGGGATCGCACTCGATGGCCTCGGGGGAGATGTAGGCCGGCGTGCCGACGACCTGGTCCTCCTGTCCGGGGAGCTCGGGGCGCCCCTCCACGTCGCCGCGCACCACACCGAAGTCCAGCACCTTGAGCACGTCGTAGTCCACGCCCATCTGGCAGAGGAAGAGGTTCGCCGGCTTGATGTCCCGGTGCACGAGCCCCGCGCCGTGGGCCTCGGCCAGGGAGCGGCAGGCCATGCAGAGCAGGTAGATCACCCGCTCGGGGTGCAGGGGGCCGAACTGCTCCACCAGGTGCTCCAGGGGCAGGCCGTGGAGCAGCTCCATGACGTAGAAGAAGGCGCCCTCGCCCTCGGTGACGCCGAAGTCGTAGAGCCGCACCGTGTTGGGCGAGCGGAGGTTGGCGGTGACCCGCGCCTCGCGCTCGAAGCGGCGCCGTGTCATGTGCCGCGGGATCGAGGGGCCGCTGTCGGTGCGCACCAGCTTGATGGCGGCCGGGTGCGCCAGCATCTGGTGCCGGGCGCGCCACACCTCGCCCATGCCGCCCACGGCCAGCTTCTCCAGCAGCTGGTAGGAGCCCACGGGCACGCCCTTGCAGGGCCTGGGGATCGAAGGTCAGCTCGGCCCCCTCGGCGAGGACCACGTGCCGGTTGATAAAGCTCTCCAGCTCGTTGATGTTGCCCGGCCAGCGGTAGCGGCCGAGGCGCTCGAGGTTCCTCGGCGAGATGTGGTCCACCATGCGCCCCATGCGGCGGGCCTGCTGTCGCATGAAATAGCGCGCCAGGGTCGGGATGTCTTCACGCCGTCCTTGCAGCGACGGCATGTCCAGGCGTCGCCGCAGGGACGCCAGGAGGTCCTTATCGAAGCGACCGTCGGCGGCCTCCTGTGCCAGGTCCCGGCTGCTGCTGGCGATGATCCGCACGTCGGGATACGGGGCCGCGTTGGCGGCGAGGGCCTGGTTGCTCAGATCGCAATAGCGGGCCAGCAGGACCTGCTGGGCCATGGGGAGCCGATCCACCTGTTGCAGGTAGAGCGTCCCGCCGTGGGCCAGGTGCAGCGGCCCGCGCCCGTGGTCAGCGCCGGCTTTGTCTGCCGCCCCCACGTCCAGCAGCTGCTTGGCCTGGTCGCCGGCCAGGGACAGGCAGTCCACGTGGATGAAGGGGCGCGAGTGCCTGGCGGAGTCGAGGTGCACCTGGCGGGCAAAGGCCTCCTGGCCGCAGCCGGGGGGGGCCGAGCATCAACATCGGCTCGTCGTCCGCGGCGCGCCGGGCGGCCGCCTCACGCAGCCCCCGCACCGCTTCGCTCTCTCCCAGCAGGGGGCCGGCCACCCGCTTGCGGGCCTCCCTGAGCATCTCCTCGGCCACCCGCAGCTCGTGGCTCAGGCGCGCGTTCCGCTCCACCAGCGCGTGGCGGAGCTTGTACACCGTCACCTGGGTGGCCACCCGCGCGCGCACCTCCCTGGGTTGAAACGGCTTGGCGATATAGTCCACGGCGCCGAGTTGCAGCCCCTTGACCATGCTGGACGTCCTGTCCAGGGCCGACAGAAAAATCACCCCGGGGCGCTCGTCCTCGGGCCACTGGTTGAGGCGACGGCAGACCTCGTAGCCGTCCAGCCCACCGGGCATCATGATGTCCAGCAGCACCACCGCCGGGCGGAACCGCTGGGCCAGCTCCATGGCGCTCTGTCCGTCGCGTGCCTGGTGCAGCACGTAGTCGGTGTCGCCCAGGGTGCGGGCCAGCAGGAGGAGGTTGTCCTCCACGTCATCCACCATCAGGATCGGCACGCGCGCGTTTGTAAGCTCGGTCGTTTCTGTATTCAATTTCATGGCTGCCTGAAACCTAACAGATTGGACGGGCGGAGGCTCTCCAGATTACGTGAGGCGTTGATCTGGTGCGTCTCGGCCCTGGCGGCGCCCCGGCGAGGCGCTACATTCTCTGCAGGAGGACGCGCCCATGCCGAAACAGACCATGGCCCACGTGGCCCGCAACCGGGAGCCCATCGCTCGGGTGCTGGCGGAGATCCTGCCCGCCGAGGGTCTGGTGCTCGAGATCGGCTGCGGCTCGGGGGAGCACGCGGTGCACTTCGCCCGCGCCTTCCCCGGGTTGACCTGGCAGCCCACCGACGTCACCGCCGAGGCCCTGGAGAGCGCCGCGGCGTGGGCCCATGAAGCTGCGCTGGCCAACCTGCACCCGCCCCTGCGGCTGGACGCGAGGGAGCAGCCCTGGCCCGTGCAGAGCGCCGAGGCCCTGGTCTGCATCAACACCATCCACTACGCGCCCCCCGAGGTGACGCCGGCCCTGCTGCGCGGGGCCGCGCGGGTGCTGGCTCACGGCGCGCCGCTGTACCTCTACGGCCCGTACAACGTGGGCGGCCGCTACACCGCCGAGAGCAACGAGCGCTTCGACGGCTGGCTCAAGCAGCGGGACCCCTCCTTCGGCATCCGCCACCTGGAGCAGGTGGTGGACACCGCCGGCGAGGCGGGCTTCAGCCTGGAGCGCACCGTGGAGATGCCGGCCAACAACCTGTCGGTGATCCTGCGCAGAGAGGGTGAATAGCTCGGCTGCCCCGCGGGTGCAGGCCGCGTCGGGTGGTCACTTGCCCGATCCGCGCTTGGCGACGTAGGCCTCCACCGCCGGGCGGTACGCCTCGCGCGCGCCGCCCAGCATCGGGGCGCCGTGGCTCGGCAGCACGTTGTCGAACTCCAGGTCGAGGATGCCGGCCACCTGCTGGGCGTCGGGCTTGGCCTGCTTGAGCCAGCCGGGGCCGAGCTTGTGCGGTTTGATAAAGCCCATGAAGCGCATGGCGATGGCGGCGAGCCAGTTGAAGTACTCGTCGGCCTTGCCCCAGTTCTGCAGGCTGTCCCCCGTGATCAGCGTGCCGCCCTCCGCCTCGAGGCGCAGGATCCCTTCGGGGGGATCGCAGTCGAACATCTGCAGGGAGGCGCCGTCCACCGGCAGCTCGCTGTCCGCGTCGAGGTAGCCGTCGGGCTTTAAGTACTCCTCGCTCTTGGCCGGGTCGAAGCCCTTGATGTAGATCTGACCACGCATGGCCCAGATGGAGGCGTCGTAGCGCTCCTTGTAGAAGCGGTCGTCGGCGCCGTGGAAGCCGGCAAGGCGGATGACGTCGGTCACCTTGCCCAGGCTGTCCAGGGCGGCCAGGCCGGCGGTGTCGAGCCGCACCGAGTTGACGATGACCAGCCGCTCGCCCTGGACCAGCACAACCATGTTTCATGTTTCGGGAAAACCGCATGGGGCCCATCTTGATGGAGCCGGTCACGAAGTGGACGCCAGGGAAGATCTCTTTGAGCTCGCCGTGAGGCAGCGCTTTCGGCATTGGAGTTGTCATTGGCGGCCATTATACAGAAACAGCAACAAAGCGCTGCTAACCAGTGCGAATGACCTCGGCCCTGGCGCGGACCAGGCCGCGGGCCCGCTGGAACGCCGGTTCGGCGCGCAGCGGCTCCAGCGCGGGGCAGCGGTCGAGCCAGTGGATGTCCAGCAGGGATGTTGCGGCGGCCTCCCGGAGGTAGGCCATGGCGTACTCGGTGTGGCCGGTCATGGCCATGGCCTCGGTCATCAGCTGTCGGACGAGAGAGGCAAAGCGCTGGTTGGTGGTGCCCGCCAGGATCTTGCCCGTCAGCGACAGCGCATCGGGCAGGGGCAGGTCGCCGCAGGCGGTCCGGACAAAGCAACGGAAGGACCGCACCACGGGCAGCGACTCGTCGGTGATGGTGGCCAGGTAGTGGCGGGCCGGCTCCTGGTCGCCGCGCCACAGGCCGCATCGCGCCCGCAGCGCCTTGACGCCGCGGTGATGGATCATGCCCCGCTCTTCGACGAGCGCCAGGCTGTGCTGTGCTCCTTCGTCGTCGCCCTCGAGGATCTGCCGGCGAGCCAGGTCCACCAGGCCGAATACGCTGCTCGGGTCGAGCTCCGCGGCCGCCATCAGGCGTCGCGTCCCCTCGCGGATCACGCCCGCCTCACAGAGCAGGTAGCCGAGGTAGCTGTTGGCCCCGGCCGAGGTCGGCGCGATCTCCAGGGCGGCGCGCACCTGGGTCACCGCTTCGTGATAGTCCCCGGACTGGGACGCCAGCATGGCCGCGGCCTGGTGGCTCTCGGCCAGGTCGCCGGCCCGCTCCAGCGCCCGCGCGACGCTGCGGCCGCAGCGATCCGGCCAGTCGCCGTCGTCCTTGGTGATGAACCAGGCGGTGATGGAGGCGATGGCGTGGGCGGCCATGGCCGGCGCCAGGGACGGCGCCAGCGCCACCGCCCTGGCCAGCAGCGCGATGGCGCCGTCGGGGCCGGTGAGCGCGACCTTTTGCAGGCGGTGTCGCCCCAGCAGGTACGCCTTGGCCGCCTCGTCCGGAACCTCTGCCCCCTCGGGGCGGCTGGCCATCTCCAGGCGCAGGGTCTCGGCGACGCGCTTGCTCAGCAGGTCGGGCAGGCTCATCACGTCGGCGGAGCTGCCGTCGAAGTGACCGCTCCAGATCTGCACCCCCGTGGCCACCTCGATCAGCCGCGTGGAGATGCGCAGCTTCTCCTTGGCGCGGATCACCGTGCCGTCGACAATCAGCGCCGCCCCGAGGTCGGCCCCCGCCACCCGCGGATCTCGCTGGTCGCGGTACTTGCTGGTGGCGCCGCTGGCGAAGACACGCAGGCCGCGGGTCATGGAGATCATGTCCACGACCTCCTCGGTCAGCACGTCGGCGATCCAGGACTCGTCGGGCGGGCCGCGGTAGATAAAGGGCAGCACCGCCAGGGCGCGCGCCTCGGTCAGGGCCACCAGGCTCGGCGACGTCGAGCGCGTCGATGGCAGCGGCGCGTCGACCATGGTGGCGGCGCCGTCGTCCTGAGCGGGGCCCGGGCCGGCGGCGTCTCCCCCCGCCACGCTGCCGGTCCCCGTGGCGCCCGCGACGTCGCCCACCACAGCCGTCCTGCGAGCCGGCGGGTCGTCGGTCTTGTAGTGGCCGGTCCCGGGTGTGACCGCGGCTGCCGGCAGATCCGCCAGCTCGCACAGGGTGGCCGCCAGCTCCGCCGCCGAGGCGGGGCGGTCGTCCGGTTGCCGGGCCAGGCAGCGGAGCACCTCGTCGGCCAGCGCGTCGGGAATGTCCGCCCTGGTCCGCGGGTCGGGCGGGGGCCGCTTGAGCCGCGCCACGGCGGTGGCGATGGGCGTCGTTTCGACGAAGGGCAGCTCCGCGGTGAGCATCTGAAACAGCAACACGCCCAGGGCGTACAGATCGCTGCGCCCGTCGATGGAGCCCCCCTCCACCTGCTCCGGCGCCATGTAGTCGGGGGTGCCGATGGCGCCCGTCGTCAGGCCGCCGTCGAGGTCACCGCCGGTCACCGAGCGGGCGATGCCGAAGTCGGTGATCACTACTCGGCCGCCGGGGCCGAGCATGATGTTACCCGGCTTCAGATCGCGGTGGATCACCTCCACCTCGTGAGCCGCGGCCAGCCCCTCGCAGATCCCGGCGGCGATCCGGGCGCACTCGACTGCCGGCAGGGGCCCCTCCTGCATACGGTCTTCCAGCGACTGTCCCTCGATCCACTCCATGGTCAGGTAGTGGGCGTCCTCGTGGCATCCCAGGTCGTGGGTCCGGGCGACGGTGCGGTGGGTGACTCGCCGCGCCAGGCGGACCTCTCGACGGAAGCGAGCCACCGCGTCCTCGTGGGCGAACGTCATGACCTTCAGGGCGATGACCTCGTCGAGGTCCACATCGAAAGCCCGATACACCGCCCCCATGGCCCCCTTGCCGAGCAGTCCCTCGACGCGGTAGCGGTCGGCGAACAGGGCGCCCTGCTCCAGGCCGAACAGATCTGCAGATTGCTGCTGACTACCTCGTGGCGCCTGCTCCTTGGTCATTGCGGCATTATACGAGGTTCCTGCGTTTTGTGAGAAGAACCAGAACCACCTGCATCGCTTGCCTCCACGCCGGCGTGGTGAGACCCTCAACGTACGATGGCTAACGAGCAGGCGGTGATTCCGGCGAAATTTCGGACCGCGCTGCTGGCCAAGAGCATCCTGCTCGCGTCGATGGCCGCGTTCTTCCTCTGGCTGGGCGCCGAAGCGTGGGCTCGCTGGCAGGGGCTCCTGCCGAGAGTGGGCGTGGCCGCTCTCACCGTGCTGCTGGCGCTCTATTTGGGCTGGGCCGCCTCGCTGGCGATGATGGACGTGGTGTTCGGACAGGCCATCGTATCGGCGGGTGCGGCGCCGCTCGAGAAGCGCTGGACAGGCTACTCGCTGAGGTTGCCCACCGGGCGCCATGTGGAGTACATCCTCTACAATCCCTGGCAGCCCATCGAGCATGGGACCACCTATACCGTAAGATATGGGCGCCATTCCGGCGTCCTCGTGGCGCCACCGGAGCCAGAGGAATCAGACTGAAGCGCCGCCACCGCTCATACGCCACCGCCCGTTGAGGTTTCCTCTTATCCGTCGGCTGGATAGCCTGTACGTTTGATGGGCCATGTCTTCGGAGCCCAGACCCCGCAAAAAACCGTCCCTGGGACAGTCCCTGGTACCGGTGGTGTTTTTGGTGGCGGCGCTGTGGCTCTCGGTCGTGTACTACGGTTCGGTGGAGATCGCCGCGGGCAAGAAGGTGGAGCTGACCACCCACGTACCGCTGATCTTCGCCACGGTGGTGGCCTCGCTCATCGCTCACCTGCTGGGGTACCGCTGGCAGGAGATCCTCGATGGCATGGTCGAGGGCATAAACAAGGCGCTGGCTGCCTGCCTGATCCTGCTGGTCATCGGCATGCTGGTGGGGTCGTGGATCCAGGCCGGCATCGTGCCGACCATGATCTACTACGGGCTGGAGATCCTCTCGCCGTCCATCTTCCTGCTGGCCACGTGCGCCATCTGCGCCCTGGTGTCGCTGGCCACCGGCTCGTCGTGGTCCACGGCCGCGACGGTGGGTATCGCGCTCATGGGCGTGGGCCACGGGCTGGGCATCCCGAAGCCGATGATCGCGGGGGCGATCATCTCGGGCGGCTACTTCGGAGACAAGATGTCGCCGCTGTCCGACACCACCAACCTGGCCCCTGCCATGGCGGGCGCCAACCTCTTTGACCATATCCGTCATATGGTCTACACGACGGTCCCCAGCCTCGTGCTCTCCCTGGTCGTCTTCGGTTTCCTCGGCGCCGGTCAGTCGGGGAACCTGGACACCGGCCAGGTGGACGCCATCCGCGCCGCCCTGGACCGAGGCTTCTTGATCCACCCCCTGATGCTGCTACCGCCTGCGGGCGTCATCGTCATGGTGGTGCTGCGGATGCCCCCGCTGCCTGCCCTCATGGGCGGATACGTCATGGGGGCGACGCTGGCCATGCTGGTCCAGGGCCAGTCTCTGGGCCAGGTCCTGGCGGTCTCCTACCACGGCGTGCACGCCAGCACCGGGCTGGCGGCCGTGGACGATCTGCTCAACCGCGGAGGCCTGGCGTCCATGTTCCGCACCATCATCCTGGTGCTCTGCTCGCTCTCCTTTGGAGGCGTCATGGAGCGCTCTGGAATGCTCGAGTCTCTCGCCGCGGCGATGCTGCGGCTCGCCCGGCGGCCGCTGATCATCCTGGCCTACATGGCCGGCTCCGCGTGCGCCGGTGTGCTCTGGAAGGGCTTCGATACCAGCCTCAGCCTCGCCGCCATCGTGGGTGTCGTCCTGGCCGTGCTGTTGCACGCGCTCCTCTTTTTCGTGGGCCGCGGGATCTCCCAGTCCGCGACCCCGGCGGCGCGGTCGCAAAACGCCGGCGGCGTGGTGCTGGCCACGGTCTGTACCTGTCTGGGCATGAACGTGCTGGCGTCGGACCAGTATCTGGCCATCGTCATCCCGGGGCGGATGTACCGGGACGCCTACCGCAAGCTCGGCCTGGCCCCCCGCAACCTGTCCCGTGTGCTCGAGGACTCGGGCACGCTGACCTCGGTGCTGATCCCGTGGAACTCCTGCGGGGCCTACATGATCGCCACCCTGGGGGTGGCCGCCTGGACCTACGTGCCCTATTGCTTTCTCAACCTGCTCAACCCGATGGTCTCCGTGGTCTATGGTTTTACCGGGATCACCATGGTCAAGGAAGAGGTCGACTAGCCGAGAAAAATCAGGGCCGCTCCCGCCACGTTATTTACAGCCCATCCTCAGCTTGATGATGTACTTGCCGCAGGTGCCTTGCCACAGCGCGCCGGTCACCTTCTTCAGCGTGACCGTGTGCCCCTTGGCGCAGTTGGCCCCGGCGCAGTAGATGCAGTAGCGCGCCGGATCCTTGGAGCTGGTGTAGCATTTGGGCTCCGAGGTCACCGTGTAGTCGCCGCTGCTGCCCTTGGCCACGGTCACGCTCTGAGATTTGCCGTAGCAATCCCCGGTGTACTTGCCCGCCGGGTCGCTGCCTGTCTTGGTAAACCCCGTACCGTATGCCGGGGCGTCGTACTTGACGCTCCACTTCGTGGCGGGCTTGAACGTGACCGGCAGGCATTTTCCTTTTTTGCACTCGGCCCAGGTGACGCAGGGGTCGGTGCCCGAATAGGTGCACTTCGTGCTGTCTATCATGCTGGTGTACTCGCACTTTTTGGTCGACTTGTTCCAGCGATCTTTGGTGCAGGAGTTGTTGTCGTTGCAGCGGTTCGGGATGATGCGCGGGTGGCGCCGTTTTGGGTCAACGTCTTGAAGTAGGTCGCGTTGTAGGTGACCACCTGCTGGCTCGCCCAGTAGATCTCCGCGGAGAGTTCGGTCCAGCTCCAGCGGTCCGTGTCCTTTTTCATCCGCTCCTGCAACTCCGCGGTCATGCCCCGGGTGAAGTACCCGCCCTCGGAGTTATACCCGGCCTTCTCCAATGCCTTGGCCGCGTAGGAGACGTAGATATCCTTGTCGTGCAGGTCCTGCTTGTCGGGATGGTTGGCAAAGATGTACTTCTCGATTCCGGTGCCCATGGTCTCCGAGTGGCAGGCGTCGTTGACGATGATGATCTTGTCGCTCTGGATGTCGTTGAGGTGGGCGGCGATCTGGGCGGCCTCGTAGTAGTAGCCGCTCTTGTCGTCGTTGCCCAGGGCCCAGACCCCCAGCTGCCCGTGCCCGGTGTAGTAGATGATCACCTCGTCGTTGGGCCCCACCGAGGACTTGAGCTTCTTGAAGGCGGCGTCGATCTGGTTCGCGGTGATCTTGGTGCGCTGCGCCACGGTCCCCGGCTTGGTGTCGTCGTACTCCACGGTGATGATGTCGGCCTCCTGGACTCCCACGTTCTTGGCAGTCATGGCGCTCTTGAAGGTCTTGATGTCCTTGCCGGTAGCCGCCTGGTCGATACCTCCGACGAACAGGGCGTGCCGCTTGCCGGGCGGCTTGGGGTCGTCGCAGATGGTGGTGGGGGGTGCGCTCTCGGGGATGGTGGTGCCGCGCGGTCTCGTGGTCGTCTTGACGGTGAGCCCCTGGGGCCGGTGGGTGTAGAACGGCCGGCTCATGTCCAGCTTTCCCAGGTCCGCCCCCCAGGTGCTCTGTTCGCCGTTGACCATGGGCCACCACTGAGCCTCGTGCACCGTCGTCTTGCCGTCCTGAGCCTCGATGATCACGTAGCGCGTCTTGTGGATGAAACGGAGCATGGGCGAGTCGTTGAGCCACACCAGCCAGCTGTCCCTGGTGATGGTGATCTTCTTGGCGTGGTCGAAGCTCTCCACCAGGTCGCCCGACTTGAGCAGCACCGGGTAGCGGAAGGCGTCGACCCCGAGGTAGACCCTGGCGTTGTCGGGCGTCGGCGGCGCGAGCAGCTTGTCCTTGACGTAGGCCTCCACGGCGTCGCCGCCGAGGGGAAAATCGTACCCTGACGTGCTCTCTTCACCACAGCCCGCGGCCACGGCGCAGATCATCGAGAGTACACAAATGGACCTGGTCATCTTCCTACCTCCTTGCCGGCGATGCACTTGGGGCAAGGGCCGCCGCAGCTCAGTCCCAGCAGATACCAGCGTCAGAGAACTTCAACCTGAACCTGCCGCATTTCGGGCATTGGTACTCGGTGTCGTACAGCTCGAAGTTCTTCCGCAGCGTCCACGAGAAGAGCAACGGGGTTCTTTTCGAGATCTTGCTTTTTTTCCGTCGGAGGGTCGGGGCGTTGTAAAAGGTGATGGACCCCTTGCACTTCGGGCACGCCGGTCGGTCGTCGAAGTAGTTGGCCGGCACCACGTCAGCGCATGTCTCGCAAAACGCCGGAGCACCGCAGTAGGTCTGGAAGTTCATCATGCCACCTCCGACCATGATCTCCTCCGAGGAGAATCCGCAGGGGCACTTTGCATTTAGACTGGAGCCCATGAGCTTTCCTCACGCTTCGGTCACAAGACCCGCTCGGTGTTTGAGCGGCAAATCATAGTGCACGACCAGCCACAAAAAAACCCGGCCTTTCGACAGGGTTGCGTGATTTCAACTACTTGCGCGGTTTCTTGGCACTTTGAGTTGCGTTGAGTTGCGTTGAGGAGGCGCCGGTGGCGCCAGTGGCACATAAAAAGTGCATCAAGGATTGGCCGATGCCATCTGGACAGTTCCTCATTTTTCTGGCAAAAGGGCGACCAGACTTTAGGGGTGTGGAGTTACGACTTCGGCCTCTACGCAAATATTTTGGAGAAAGACATGCCAGTTGGAACCATTAAGAAACTCACAGACCGCGGCTTTGGATTCATCACCACCGATGGCGGCGATCTGTTCTTTCACATGTCCGCCGTACAGGGCTGCACCTTCGAAGACCTACGTGAAGGCCAGTCCGTTGAGTACACCGAAGGCCAGGGCCCCAAGGGGCCGCGTGCCGAGGATGTGAAGCCTGCCTAGATAATTCCTGCCATACGCACTCTCCTCGTCTTCTTCCTCTCCGTCCTTCGAGCTTTCTACGAGCTCCGGGCGGCGACGGCCCAGGACCGCGCCGCCGGCTTCGCAGAAGATCAGTTGAGAGGAGCCCGAGGTCATCGCCTCCAGTTCGAGCCGTCCAAGGCACAGGGCTGGTAGCGGTCATATGATCTTCCCGGTGCGCCCCGTCCGCGTTGCCCGAGCAGCGGTGGGCGGGGCCGGCCTGGACACCACTCATCATTGACAAGACCATGGAATCTCGATACTTGCAGATCGTGTTGAAGAAGTAGAATGAAAGGGAAAAGCAGATGACCGTCAGCGATCAGTACGCCGGATCCTATCGTGATGTGGGCGTGCACCACATGATGCTGATCGATGTGGTACGGACCGAAGCGTACGAGCGGGCGTTGCAGCAGGCAGTCACCGCGGGATGCCGGGTGATGGACTTCGGTTGCGGCACGGGGGTGCTGTCGATTTTCGCCTCCCGCGCAGGTGCCGGGAAGGTCTACGCGGTGGACAAGTCGATCTTCATCCAGAAGGCCCACGCGATCGCCAAACGCAACAAGATAGAGAACATCCTTTTCTACCACAACAATCATGAAGATCTGGAGCTGGATTCCAAGGTGGACATCCTGGTGTCCGAGTGGATGGGGCATTTTCTGTTCTACGAAGCGATGCTCGGACCGCTGCTGCACCTCCGCGACAAGTACCTCGTCGAAGGAGGCACGATGGTCCCGGGAAAGGTGTCGCTGCACGCGGCCCTCGTCACCGACAGCTTTTACTATGAGGATTTTTCGTTTCTCAGAAAACACCCCTACGGAATCGACTTCAGCCCCATAGCCTCCGCCCCGCTTTGTCAGACGCACCTGGAGAGGGTCACTCCCAAGCAGATCCTGGACACCAAGGTCGATCTCGGCACCTTCGACCTGCACACCCTGGAAGCACCGCCCAGGGAGCTCGTGGGCTCTGTCGTCCCCACGGAGCGAGCGACCGTGTATGGTTTCTGCGCGTGGTTCACCGCGCACCTGGTAGAGGGCATCGACCTCGGGACCGGCCCCGACGATCCGCCGACTCACTGGGATCAGATGTACTTCTCGCTTCAGGAGCCGCTGGAGGTCGAGCCCGGGGTGGAGCTGACCATCCGTCTGACCCCCCCCAGCGACATCTCCCTCGAGCACGAGCCGGCCTGGTTTTGGTCCCTGTCGGACGGTAGGCGCACGTTCGAAATGAACGACCTCGACCATCGAGAACAGCTCGATCCGTTCCTGCCTCGCGGTTTGATTACCTGAAAAAATTCTCGGGAGGTGAGCGGCCTGCAGCGGGCGAGGACATTCTGCTGTTGAGAGGGGACTTTGACTAACGAGGCTGAGGTTGTCTGGGCTGTGGATACCCTGCGCCGTCAGGACTCACACATGTCGGTGACACCTGTCGTCTGGCCAAGCAATTGACTGAGTCGAGAGCGCTGGCAAGCGGAAAAGAGCGGATACTGCATCAACGACTACTTGAGCTTGAGCAGGAAGGCGGTCCCGTAGTTGGTCCCCGTGTACACCGCGCTGCCGAAGCTCATCTTCGTCGTCCGGAAGACGCCCGTGACGAACACTCCGCCGCCGGGGTCCACCGCCACGCCGCGCCCGGACTCCTTCGAATTAGAATACAGGTTCGGCTTCTTGCCGCCGTAGGCCTTGGCCCAGCGGTCCTTGCCCGTTGCGTCGAGGCTGACGACGAAGATGTCGCTCCCGCTGGAGGGGTTCCCGCCGCCGATGGTCAGCCCGCCCCCGTCGATGTTCCCGGTGACGAACACGTTGCCGGTCTTGTCCACGGCCACCCCGGCGCCGGTGGCCGTCCCCTTGGACCCGGTGCCGAACTTCGTGGACCAGCGGAGCTTGCCCTTGCTGTCGAAGCTGGCGACCCAGACCCGTCCTTTGTTGGTGCAGTAGTAGCTGCAGCTGTCATCGTTCCAGTAGCCGGTGACGTAGAGGTTGCCGGCCGCGTCCAGATCCAGGCCGGTGCCCATGTCGGCGCGGCCCTGGCCGAGGCGCGTGGACCAGCGGTGTTTGCCCGCGCTGTCGTAGCTGGCGAGGAAGATTGTCCCTGCTCCCCGCGGAGGAGTACACAGGCCCACCGAGGCCGATGGACTTGTAGAACCCGCCGGTGATGTAGATGTTGCCGGCCGCGTCCGCGACCAGATCGCCGACGACGACGTCGGAGCTGCTGCTGAAGGCCTTTGACCAGCGGTGCTTGCCGGTGGTGTCGTAGCTGGCGAGGAAGATATTGTTGCTGCCGGCGATCAGGGTGCCGCCGCCGAAGTCGACGTTCTTGATGAAGTTGCCGGTGACATAGACGTTCCCCTTGGCGTCGGCGCCGATCCCCACGCCGCTGTCGCCGTAGTTGGCCTTGGAAGAGGTCTTGGTCCAGCGCGCCACCCCCGCGCTGGTGTAACTGGCGACGAAGATCTTCTCACCGTAGTCACCGGTGACGTGGACGTTGCCGTCGTGGCCCACGACGATGTCCCCGGCCTCGTCGTAGGTCTTCTGATCGCCGAAGGCCGCGGACCAGCGGTACGTGCCGGCCGGGGTGTAGCTGGCCACGTAGACCCACTCCATGGAGACCTTGCTGTGGACCTTGCCGCCGAGGTCGATGTTCGGCCGGAAGGCGCCCGTGACGTAGACGTTGCCCTTGGCGTCGGCGTCCACCCGGCGCCCCTCGCTGTAGATGTGGTGGGAGGCGGTGCCGGTGAACGCCTTGGACCAGGCCAGGGCCACGGCACACCCCGCCGGCCTGGTGAACGAGCTCTTGGACGCGGATGCCTGGCACACGCCGCAGCCGCCGTTCTCCTTGGCGCCGCCGGCGATGCAGAGGCCGTCCACCACACAGGCGGTGGCGGTGGCCGTCCAGGAGTTGGTGCTCTTCTTCGGATCGCACAGACACCCCCCATTTTTGTACCTCCCCGCGGCGTGGCACGCGCCGTCGATGGTGCAGCCGCCGGTCCAGGCGACCTTGCTGACGGCCGGGCTGCAGGCGAGGCACTTGGAGCCGCTGGCCTGGGTGTACTTCTTGTAGCACTTGCCGCCGATGAGGCAGTTGTCGCCCACCGGGGTCCACGAGCTGCTACTGGTCTTGCTGGAGCAGATGGCGCATGTGCCGCCGGGGATGGTGTCGCCGTCGTTGTAGCACTTGCCGCCGATGACGCAGGACTTGGAGGCGGGAGACCAGACGGTCTGGCTGATCTTGGCGTTGCACTGGTGGCACTTGATGGAGGGGTGCTTGGTGCCGTCCTTGATGCAGAGCCCGACGATGAGGCAGTGGTCGCTCTTGATGGAAGTCCCCATGCATGTCCCGGCGCCGTCGCACGCGTCGTTGAGGGTGCAAGACCGCTTGTCGTCACAGGCCGAGCTCTTGGCCTTGAAGCCGGCACCGCAGCCGCCCTTGCCGTCGCAGGCGCCGGTGCACAGACCGGGCTTACAGGTGTAGGCCTTGCCCGCGCAGGCCCCCTTGCCGTCGCATGCATCGTTCTTGGTGCACGCTTTCTTGTCGTCGCAGGCGGTGCCAGCGGCCTTGTGGCCGATCTTGCAGCCCCCCGCGCCGTCACAGACGTTGGTGGCGCAGGAGCCGCCACTGCAGGTGTAGGGAGTCCCTGTGCAGGTGCCCTTGCCGTCGCAGGCGTCAGCCTTGGTACAGGCCACGGCGTCATTGCAAGCAACCCCCTTGACCTTGAAGGAGATGCTGCAGCCGCCCTTGCCGTCGCAGACGCTGCTGCTCTGACACTGATCCACAGCGCAGGAGTAGAGCACCCCGGCGCATGCACCCTTGCCGTCGCAGGCGTCCCCGGATGTGCACGGGTTGCCGTCATCGCACGCCGTTCCCATAGGCTGACCGCCACACTGGGTCTTGGCCTGGTCCGGCTTTCCGAGGTCCGGCTTGGCGAGGTCCGCCTTGGCCTTGTCGGGGGCCGCGTCCACGGGCACCACGGTGTCGGCGCCGCCGTCCACGGATGCGGGCTTGGGGCCCTTAACCCCGTACTTGCTGAAGCCGTCCAGCTGGGCCCAGGCCACATGAGTCTTGTCGTCCACGCCGCCCTTGACCAGCTTCCAGGCACTGTTGACCACCTTGTGGATGCGCAGCTCGGCTTCCTTAACGCCCGAGGGGACCCTGGCCTGCTCGTAGGCGATGCTCAGCTTCACGGCCTTGGCGAAGGTGGCACCATCGGGCAGCAGGTCGTAGACGCTGCCTGCCACCAGCCCGCTGTCTTTGGGGTAGTTCTTCTCGACGAGCACCTGGATGGTGATGTCCTTGGTCAGCGCGTCAGGCGGCACCTCCAGCTTTACCCTGCCGCCGTGGAACAGAAAGGTGCCCCCCGAAGAGCCGACGACATGGACGGTGACGCCGATATCCAGCCCCTTGCCGGCTTTCTCAACCGACGCATCTGTCGGGTTGTCCGCTGCGCCGTTGCACGCCACCAGCGAGCCCAGCACCAGAACTGCCACCACCCTGCTTGCCTCTCTCATCCTCATGGAGCCCTCCCAAGGCTTCGATGCCGTCCTCGATTGTAGCATGAGGGTGTTGGTTGCCGGTGGGGGGGTGAGCGTTCACGATGGGCTGGGGGACTCAGCCCCTGACTCGACCTGCAATGCGCAGCCACCCCCTGTGGGAACGATCGTCGATAAACGCGGGACGGCAATCGTGACACGCGTGAGTCGGTGTATTGAACCACTTTGTAGTATTGCTGCCGATTTTGTTATTGCTCCGGGAAAGGACCGCGCCTTGCGCGATCGAAATGGCGCGCTACTGGACGACCGCTTCCACCGTGGATGGATGGCCCATGTCTGAGGTTCCCTTGCTTGGTGGTCGCGGAGTCAACCATGAGCCGGTTGCGCGGTCCAGCCCGGATGGTAGAATCGCCATCTCATCCTGGACAACAACGCTTTCTCAGCGGACGTGAGGGGAATCATGAATCGAAGGTGGATTATTGGGGCTGTCCTTTCCCTATTGCTGTGCAACAGCGTCGACGCCCAGCAGAATCCGAACCAGTTGCTGGCCAAGAAGCACTACGAGTTGGGCGCGCAGTTGTACAAGACGTCAAACTACAGACAGGCTCTAGTGGAGTTTTCGAAGGCGCATCACCTGGCCAAGAAGCCTGGTCTGCTGTTCAACATCGCCCGGTGTCACGAGGTCATGGCCAACCTGGAGCAGGCCGTGAAGTACTACCGGCAGTATCTGGCTGAGGTGCCCAAGGCTCCCAACCGCTCCCTGGTGGAAACACGGTTGGCGAATCTGGAGACGGTGTTGGTTGAGAGGAAGGCGAAGGTGAAGCCAGTTTCTGAGCCAAAGAAACCACCCCTCGCTGAGCCGAAGAGGGTGCCCGTGAAGCCCGTGGAGCCTGCTCCATTGCCGGAGGCGTCAATGCCGAAGCTCCGCCCCGAGCCCTCGGTCGAGGCTGCCCCGGTCCCTGCCGATACTGGGCCTCTCAGGTGGAAGCGTACCGCCGGTTGGATTGCACTCGGCACAGGAGGAGCCCTGCTGGTTACGGGCATTGTTTTCGGGGCAATGGCCTCCGGCAAGACCAGCGACTACGAGGAGGCGGCCAAGGAGCAGACCTACAAGGAACTGGGTGATATGCGCGACGAGGGGTATACCCCATTTTGCCGAGAAGTTTGCGCAACGGTTCGACGAATCCATGGATGTCGCCAATGAAATCGATTCCATGTATGACGGATTTCCCACGGGAACTTCAGCACAGAACTTTCTGAGGAAGCGAAATGGAAATGCTCCAGTCCAAACAGGCTGCGTGTTCTGTAATGACTCCGGGAGTGTCTTTACGCATCCAGTAGTGGCCAAAGAAGACGGGGGGACACGACCGTCATCACCCCCGAATCCCCATGGCTGACCGCAGATCAGGCGTGGCGCTACATCGGCTTGCCGTCCATCCGTGCGCTGTACCAGGCCATCCGCAGAGGCTCGGTGCCCCACTACCGCTACGGTCGCCGCCTCCGCTTCCGCAAGGATGAGTTGGACGCCATGCTGAGCGACAAGCCGGGGTGGACGATCGAGGATCAGCGTGGGATCATCTCCAGGAAGACGCCCGTCTGCCGAAAAAGGAGGTGATTCAACATGGGCGTCAGCAAGTACAAGGCACGCGGACGCGTGTACTGGAGGGTGGATGACTGGCTGCCTTTGCCCAACGGCGGGCGGCGAAGATTCCGTAAGAGAACGATCCCAACGAGGGAAGCTGCTGAAGCATTGCTCGCCAAGGCCAAAATTGATGCATTCGAGGGCCGTTTTTTCGACCGGGCGGAGCCTGAACCGGACTGCACGGTTTCCGAGGCATGGGGTGATTACAAAAAGGTCAGCGAGCGCGACGTGGACTCCTGGAAGACAGACAGGGGACGGGCCGCACATCTGGTACGCCATCTTGGTGACCGCATGGCTGCGTCTCTGACCCTGGCCAACGTGGACGTCTACAGGAATCG
>PVBE011823538.1_pt1 | contig 34401 bp, 40 predicted proteins | sample 1631181 | NCBI WGS metagenome assembly PVBE01 (sample SAMN08397723, study PRJNA350692) | Marine metagenome, whole genome shotgun sequencing project. | isolation source: water | place: Pacific Ocean | collected 2012-04
AATCCAATTAAAAACAGTCGAATAACTTTTTATCTCACTAACGCTGCAAAACAACTCTATCAACAAACTCAACAACTGCCATAGGGGCAGTATCACCCTTACGGAAACCACATTTTAAAATCCGTAAATAACCACCCGGACGTTCTTGATATCTAGGTCCGATTTCCGAAAAAAGTTTACCAACAGCAGCTTTATCACGCAATTTCGCAAATGCGATACGCCGATTACTCACACTATCTTTTTTTGATAAAGTCACAAGAGGCTCCAAATAACGTCTGACTTCTTTAGCCTTCGGTACAGTCGTTTTGATCATTTCATGAGAAATAATAGAATTACTCATATTAAAAAACATTGCCTTTCTATGACTATTAGTTCTACTTAAATTTCGACCACTTTTTCTATGTCTCATATTCTACTACTTATAGGTTATTAAAAAATATAGAATATCATTTTATTCATCAGATAACTTTTCACTGTTTTGTCTTTTTAATGGCCAATCTGCTAGTTTCATACCTAAAGACAAATTTTGAGAAGCTAAAATATTTTTAATTTCAGTTAAGGACTTCTTTCCTAAATTAGGAGTTGTCAATAATTCTACTTCAGTTTTTTGAATCAAATCACCTATATAACAAATATTCTCAGCTTTTAGGCAATTAGTAGATCTTACTGTTAATTCTAAATCATCAACTGAGCGTAATAAAATAGGATCAATATTCAGAGCACTAGTCTTTACCACAACTTTCTTCTCATTTTTCAATTCCACAAAAATTGAAAGCTGATCTGCCAAAATAGACGCCGCCCAACGAATCGCTTCTCCTGGTTTAACTGTACCATTAGTTTCTAAATGAATAATCAATTTATCTAAATTAGTTCGCCTTTCAACACGAGCATTCTCAACTCTATAAGATACTTTTCTGATTGGAGTAAAAGAAGCATCTAACGGTAACCAACCAACTGGAAGTATAGCACCTCCTTTTTCATCCTGTTTATATCTTGAAAACACTGGACTATAACCAAAACCACGTACAACCTTAACTATCATATTAAGCTCGCCAGTTTGTGACAAATGTGCGACAACAAAGTTTGGATTAATAATTTTGACATCATGAGGTAATTTAAAATCTCCTGCTATAACAACACCTTGCCCTTGCTTATCCAAGGTTAATTCAACTTCATCTCTATCTTCAAGCACAAACTGAATACCTTTAAGATTCAAAAGAATGTCAATAATATCTTCTTGAATTCCTTCTTTAGACATATATTCATGTAACACACCATCAATGTAAGCTTCAATTATTGCACTACCAGGCATAGAAGAAATAAGTACACGCCTAAGAGCATTACCAAGCGTATACCCAAAACCTCGCTCTAATGGTTCAATTATAATTTTCGCATGGTTACCTAATAAAGATTCCTGGACATCAATTACTGTAGGTTTTAAAAAATCTGTAAAGACATGCTGCATTTTTCATTGTTCCCATTAAAAATATTATTATTTCGAGTAAAGTTCCACAACCAATTGTTCATTAATTTCTACAGGTAGATCACTACGACTGGGGATTTTTTTGAACATACCTGACATCTTTTTAATATCAACTTCAACCCAATCTGCAAATCCTGAAATTTCAGCTCCACGTAATGATTCTAGTATTCTATTCTGTACTTTACTACGTTCACGGACTTCGATAACATCACCCGGTTTAACAGAATAAGAAGGAATATTCACAACTATTGTTTTCTCATCACATCCATCAACCTTGCTAGGTCTAACAACTATCGATTTATGTCGAACCAGTTGACGAGCTTCAGCACGTGTACTACCAAAACCCATTCGATAAACAACATTATCCAAGCGACATTCCAATAACTCTAACAGAATTTTACCTGTAGCACCCCTATTACACGAGGCCTCTACATAATATCGTTTAAATTGACGTTCTAGTACACCATACAACAGCTTGAGCATTTGCTTTGCCCTTAACATCACACCATAGTCACTCGGACGTGCTTTCTTAAGACCATGCTGGCCTGGTGGTATAGCTAAGTTACACTTAGTATCTAAATCACGTCCTCCTCTTCTTTTTAATCCAAGGTCAGTTCCAATTCTCCTTGCAACTTTGCAAGTTGAGCCTAAATATCTTCCCATCTAAAATATCCTATACAACTTATTATATCCGACGTTCTTTACTAGCACGGCAGCCATTATGTGGAACACCAGTAGCATCCGTAATGCAAGAAACATTAAAAAAATCAACTAGTGAACGAGTGGCTGCTTCACGTCCTGGACCTGGTCCTGTAATAAAAACCTCAACAGTTTTCATGCTACAAGTATTTCTAATATTTTGAGCTACTTTTTTTGCAGCAACCTGTGCAGCATATGGTGTACTTTTACGCGCTCCTTTAAATCCTTGTCCTCCTGCTGTTCCCCAACCTAAGGTATTTCCATCTAAATCTGTAATATATATCAAAGTATTATTAAAAGTTGCCTGTATATACACCCGACCACAAGGAACGATTTTTTTTCCTTGTTTTCGTTGCTTTGTAGATGTTGATTTTATTATCATAGAAAATACCTATACACCTTGTTTTTACAAATAATCTAGAACCCTATTTTTTACTACTACCGCGCTTTTTAACAGAAACACCTTTTCGCACACCCAATCGGTGTCTTAATCCTCGATAACACTTAATATCACGTAAACGTTTTATATTCACAGCAACCCTACGCCTGACATCCCCTTCTACCTCAATTTCCTGAACAGCCTGCTGAATTATAACAGCTATATCTTCCTTTAGATCAGAAACTTTAATAGATGGGTCAATGCCAACTTTTGAGCAAATACCAAGTGCCTTTGTCCGACCAATACCAAAAATACTTCTCAACGCAACCCAAATATGTTTATTCGACGGCAAAATAACGCCAGCTATACGTATCATTCAGTTAACTCCACAATAAGTGTAAAAAACCCCTCACTTACCCTAACTATTTTACTAAGAATAGTCAACTCCTAACCCTGTCGTTGCTTATGCTTGCGATTTTTACAAATAACCCTTAGAACACCTTTTCTCCGAATAACTAGACATTCTTCACATATTTTTTTAACAGAAGCTCTCACTTTCATAAATAACCTCAAAAACAATCTATTCAAACCATATCACACTATTACGTTAATACACAGTTTTATCGTATTTTCCCTAATTTTGATTTTTTTAGCAAGCTATCATATTGATGAGACATCAATTGTGCATGTACTTGAGCCATAAAATCCATCACAACAACCACAATAATTAAAAGCGAAGTGCCACCAAAATAAAAGGGTACATTCATAAAGTAGACTAAAAATTCTGGCAATAATGAAACAGCAGTAATATAAATAGCCCCCATAACAGTTAAGCGAGTTATAACTTTATCAATATATGCTGCTGTCTGTCCACCAGGACGAATACCGAGCATAAAGCCACCTGATTTTTTTAAATTTTCTGCTGTCTCCTTGGGATTAAAAACCAAAGCTGTATAAAAAAAACAAAAGAAAATTATCGCCAAAGCAAAAAACAGAATATATAACGGTTGACCTGGAGACAAAGCAAAACTTATATTCGTTAGCCAAGTCGACTGGGAAGATTGTCCAAACCACTGGCTCAATGTCGCTGGAAATAAAATAATACTCGAAGCAAAAATTGGTGGGATCACTCCAGACATATTTAATTTCAATGGCAGATGACTCTTTTGAGCAGCATAAACACGTCTTCCATATTGCCGTTTAGCATAATTCACTGTAATCCGTCGCTGACCTCGCTCAATAAAAGCGACAAAAGCTATAATAAGCACTAACATCACAAGTAAAATCACCAAACCAAGACCATGCAATTCTCCCTGTCGTACTTTTTCAAAAGTATTTGCAATAGAGCTTGGCAAGTTAGCAACTATACCAGCAAAAATAATTAAGGAAATACCATTACCAATACCACGTTCTGTAATTTTCTCACCTAACCACATAAGAAACATAGTTCCAGTTACTAAAGTAATAGTAACTGTAACATAATAACTAATACCAGGATCAATACTTGAACTAGTTAAGAATCTAGCCATACCAAAAGCTTGAAACGTTGACAGTACCAACGTTAAATAACGTGTATATTGCGATAACTTCCTACGACCAATATTACCTTCTTTTTTAAGTTGCTCTAAAACAGGCCAAATCGCACTCAATAACTGAATTATAATGGAAGAAGAAATATATGGCATTATACCTAAAGCAAACACCGTCGTCCTGGATAAAGCACCACCAGAAAATAAATTAAATAGACCAAGAATTCCACTGCGATTACCAGAAAATAATTCTGCCAACCGATGCGGATCTAATCCAGGCACTGGAATGTGAGCACCAACACGATAAACAATCAAAGCACCAACTAGAAATAGTAAGCGTTGTTTTAATTCAGTTAACCCACCTTGATTGGTAGCTAATTTGGAAGGTTGCATTTTAGCTTACTCTACTTTTCCACCAATAGACTCAATAGCTGCTTTAGCACCTGCAGTAACTGCAATACCCCTACCCCTACTAATAGTCACTACGCGCTGTAATTTACCTGATGCAATTATTTTAACACGATGTACATGATGAGAAATCAGATTAGCTTTTTTTAAACTTAGCAAATCAATCACCTTAATATCTAAATTATTTAATGTATTTAAACGTATTTCATCTGAATAGCGACTTTTCCTAGCAGTGAAACCAAACTTAGGGATACGCCTCTGAAGAGGCATTTGTCCACCTTCAAATCCTACTTTATGAAAACCACCAGAACGTGCTTTTTGTCCTTTATGTCCACGTCCGCATGTTTTACCGAACCCAGAACCAATACCTCTACCTACTCGTCTAGATGCTTTTTTTCCACCAAACGCAGGTTGTAATGTATTCAAGTGCATCTTTAAACCTTTTTAACCTCTAAAAGATAAGAAACTTTGCTAATCATACCTCTAATGCAAGGAGTATCTTCTAAAACAACCATTTGATTAATACGCTTTAGCCCTAAACCTTTAACAGTCGCTTTATGAGATAATAAACATCCAATCACACTTCGCACTAATTTGACAGATACAGACTTGTACTTTTTCATTTTGCATGTGCCTCAATTATCTCTTCAATTCGTTTTCCACGTTTTGCAGCAACAGCTTCTGGTGACATCATTGCTGTTAGACCTTTTAAAGTAGCATGCACAACATTAACCGGATTTGTTGAACCAATGCACTTTGCTAAGACATTTTGCACACCCAAAACTTCAAACACAGCTCGCATAGCAGTACTTGCAATAATCCCAGTACCTTCTGAAGCTGGTAATAAAATAACCTTAGATGCCCCATGTCGCGCATAAATTGGATGAAATAAAGTTTTCCCATTTAAATCAATATTTAATAAACTACGACGAGCACTTTCCATAGCTTTTTGAATAGCAACAGGCACTTCACGAGATTTACCACGACCAACACCAATACGACCATTCCCATCTCCAACAACTGTTAAAGCTGAAAAACCAAAGATACGACCACCCTTAACAACCTTTGCATTTCGGACAACTATTATTAATTTCTCTTTGAATCCATCGCCTTGCGATACTGACTCTATATTTGCCATTTTATCAAACCTTAAAATTCTAACCCATTTGACCTAGCCCCATCTGCTAATGCCTTGACACGACCATGATACTTAAAACCTGAGCGATCAAAAGCAACCTGTGAAATTCCTTTAAATGTAGCTCGTTCTGCTATCAATTCACCAACTGCTTTTGCAATGCCCAATTTACCTTTGGTAAAATATGTATTCTCTTTTAACACTTTTTCTACACTAGAAGCTGCTGCAAGTACACAAGTACCTGCCTCATTAAACACTTGCGCATAAATATGCTTTGGCGTCCTGTGAATTGTCAAACGCACCCTCTTTGCCTCACCAATTTGCCATCTTATTTTTTTTGCTCTACGTCTACGTGGTAACAATTTTTTCATTTAAAATCACCTATTTTTTCTTGGTTTCTTTCAAGATAACTTGTTCACCTACATAGCGTATCCCTTTCCCTCTATAGCATTCAGGTGGCCGTAAGTTGCGAATTTCCGCTGCCACTTGTCCAACTTGTTCTTTGCTAATACCTTTTATAAGAATTTCAACATTACTGGGAGTTTCAACAGTAATCCCATGTGGTGCTTTAAATTTAACCGGATACGAAAATCCCAAGCTTAAATCTAGTATGTTACGTTGTACTTTTACACGATAGCCAACACCTGTTAATTGTAACTTACGTTCAAACCCTTTTTGTACACCAGTTATCATGTTGTCCAATAACACCCGTGTTGTACCAAGCATGGCTGTTGTTTTTTCACATCCTTTTTGAATTGAAACATAAATAACATTTCCATCGATCACAACTGCAACAGATTCATGCACTCTAAACCGAAATTTTCCATTTTGACCTTTAATGTCAATCATCAAACCATCCTGCTTGACATTAACACCAGTTGGTATTTCTAAAGGCTTTCTAGCAATTCTAGACATTAATATGCACCATCCTTAAAGTTACGTTACTCTACAATGCAAAGTACTTCACCACCATACCCTGCCCTTATAGCCTGTTGTCCACTCATAACTCCATTGGAGGTGGAAATAATCGCGATACCTAAACCACCCAATACTTTAGGTAATTTATTTGCTGCCTTATATATCCTAAGCCCTGGTCTACTAACTCGAGAAATCTTTTTTATAACAGGACTTTTATTAAAATACTTCAAGGTAACTTTAAGATTTGGCTTTTTCGGATCATCTCCAATAATTTCATATTTTTCTATATAACCTTCCATTTGCAAAACTTTCACAATAGCAACTTTATTGCTCGAGGAAGTCAACTTCACAGTTTTCTTTTTTATTAACTGCCCATTACGAATATGAGTCAGTAAATCAGCGATAGGATCTTGCATACTCATAATAATTACCAACTAGCCTTACGTAATCCAGGAATATCACCTTGCATAGCATGAACACGAAACATATTGCGACATAAACCAACAAAACTATAAACACCATTTGCACGACCTGTTATCCAGCAACGATTGCGACTTCGCGATCGATTAGAATCTCGAGGTAACTTTTGTACAGTCGCTTGTGCCTTCATTTTTTCTTTCATTGACGCATCCAAGCTCTTCATAATAGCACGCAATTCAGTTCGACGTTTTGTATATTTTTTAACAAGACGAGTTCTACGCCTCTCACGCCTCATCATGCAATTTCTAGACATTCATTCAATCCCCTCTCCACCATTATTATTCAAATACGACTATTTAAAAGGAAAATTCATGGCTTTCAATAAAGAAAATCCTTCCAGATCGGTTTTTGCGGAAGTCGTAATACATATATCGAATCCTCGCAATGCCTCAATCTTATCATAACTAATCTCAGGAAATACAATGTGCTCTAAAATACCTAAAGAAAAATTCCCCTGTCCATCAAAAGAACGCCGATCTAATCCTCTAAAATCCCGTATCCTAGGAATAGCAATTGATAATAACCTTTTTAAAAAATCATACATACGACTCTTCCGCAATGTCACTTTACAACCAATTGGCCAACCTGCTCGAATTTTAAAACCAGCAATAGAATGTCTAGCTTTTGTTTCAATTACCTTTTGACCAGCAATACGAGTTAACTCTTCAACAGCATTGGTAAGATATTTTTTATCGTTTACTGCTTCACCAACACCCATATTAAGGGTTATTTTTGTAATAACAGGAACTTGCATGACATTAGAATATTTACACTTTTTCATCAATTTCTTAACAACGGTCCCACAATAATACTTCTTAAGCCTATACATCAATAACCTCACCGTTCGACTTGAAAAAGCGCACTTTGCGCCCATCTTCCAAAAACTTAAACCCTACTTTATCCGATTTACCTGTCGATGGATTAACAATAGCAACATTAGAATAATGTAGTGACGCTTCTTTTTCAATAATACCTCCGGACGTCCCTTGAGAAGGATTTCCCTTTAGATGCTTTTTAATTAAATTAACACCTTCTACCACAACCCGTGTCATATTTTGACTATTTTTATATTTAGTAAGAGAATTAATTACACGTAGTACAATACCCTCACGACATTTGTCTTTACCTGCAATAACCACCACTTTATCACCGCGCTTAACTTTTTTCATTAGTCACCTCACTACAAAACTTCTTGTGCTAAGGAAACAATTTTCATAAATTTTACTCCACGTAACTCTCTTGTCACAGGGCCAAAAATACGTGTGCCAATTAATTGATTTTGATTATTTAATAAAACAACTGCATTCTCATCAAAAGAGATCTTCGAGCCATCTGATCGCCTAACACCTTTTCTCGTCCTCACCACCAGAGCTTTGGCTACATCACCCTTGTTAACTTTACCTCTGGGAATCGCTTCTTTGATGCTGACTGTAATCACATCACCAACTCTAGCATATCTCTTGCGCGAACCACCAAGAACTTTTATACACATCACACGACGAGCTCCACTATTATCAGCTACATCGAGGACAGATTGCATTTGAATCATTTTAAGCACCCATAATATCTCATTACAATTGGCATAAAAATCAAAAATCTTACTATAGCTTACTATGTCTTATTAAAAATATCAAGTAATATCCATGACTTAGTTTTAGAAATTGGCCTACATTCCTTAATTAATACAACATCTCCAATAGTACTTTTACTCTCTGGATCATGAACATGTAACTTTGTTGAACGAGTCAGCACTTTTTGATACAAAGGATGTTTAACACGGCGATCAACCCTCACAACAATGCTCTTATTCATCTTGTCGCTAATTACGATACCTTTTAAAATACGGTAACTTATATTTTTTTTACCCATCATGCATTACCTTCTTGTTCTGCCAAAATAGTTAGCACTCGAGCAATATCACGACGCACTTGTTTTATTTGATGCGTTTGTGCAAATTCGCCGCTAGTTTTCTCTAAACGCAATTTAAACTGCTTCCGCAATAGAACAAATAACGTCTGATTCAATTCTGCTGACATTTTTTTCCTTAGTTCTGCCACTTTCATTCACATCACCATTCTTTCAACAAATACAGTCTTAATCGGCAGCTTTGCTGAAGCTAGACGAAATGCTTCCCTAGCAACATCCGTCGAAACGCCACCAAGCTCAAATAGTACTCTCCCTGGTTGTACCAAAGCAACCCAATATTCAACATTACCCTTACCTTTTCCCATACGAACTTCAACGGGCTTTTTTGTTATAGGCTTATCTGGAAAAATTCGAATCCATACTTTTCCTCCACGTTGAATATAACGATTCACTGCACGACGGGCCGATTCAATCTGACGTGCTGTGATCCTAGCACGGCCCAATGATTTTAGACCAAATTCTCCAAAATTTACAGATTGACCTCGCACAGCAATACCTCGATTTCGGCCTTTGTGCTGCTTACGAAACTTAGTTCGCTTAGGCTGCAACATGTGTACAGTACCCCTCTATTAACTCAATAATTTACTAACTAGGCAATTTATCTACAGGCTGTTTTACTTGTTCAGTAACCAGTACTTCACCTTTAAAAATCCACACCTTAACACCTACAATACCATAAGTTGTTCTTGCTTCAGCAACATCATAGTCTATATCAGCTCTAAAAGTATGCAAAGGTACACGACCTTCACGATACCACTCAATCCGAGCAATTTCTGCACCTCCCAAGCGGCCAGAAACTGAAATTTTAATACCCTTCGCGCCTTGTCTTAATGCATTGTTAACAGCTCGTTTCATTGCTCGACGAAACATAACTCGACGCACTAACTGTTGTGCAACGTTTTCAGCAACTAGCTTTGCCTCTATTTCAGGCTTACGAATTTCCTCAATACTAATATGAACAGTAATACCTAGCTTTTTTTTAAGTTTAATTCGAAGTATTTCAACATCCACCCCTTTTTTACCAATTACAACCCCTGGCTTAGCAGTCTTAATCGTTACTTTGATTCTACGCCCAGTCCTTTCTAATAAAACTTTACTTATATTCGCAGACTCAGGCAATGTTTTTGATATATATTGACGAATTTCAATATCACTTCTCAGCGTATCTGCGAATGTATCACTATTTGAATACCAACATGCATTACTATCTCGTATGATCCCGAGTCTAATACCCATTGGATGAACTTTTTGACCCATCTTATTCTCCATCTAGAATTAACATTACTACGCTACAATAATTGTAACGTGACAATTACGCTTTGTAATTCGATTCGTTCTGCCTTTCGCTCTCGCCCTATAGCGTTTATAACTTGGAGCTTCATTAACAAAAATTGTATCAACTGAAAGCTCATCGACATCCAAACCTTCGTTATTTTCAGCATTCGCAATAACTGATTCTAGCACTTTTTTAATAATAGACGCTGCTTTCTTCTTACTAAATGTTAAAATATCTAATGCACGTTCAACAGATAATCCTCTAATCTGATTAGCAATCAAACGAGCTTTCTGAGCCGATAACCTCGCATATCGTAAAGTAGCAGATGTATTACTCACTATTATTGGCTCCTTACTTATACTTTCTTAGTTCTCTTATCGCCAGGATGTCCACGGAAAGTCCGTGTAGGAGCAAACTCTCCTAATTTATGCCCAACTAAGTCTTCCGTTATTAAAATGGGAACAAATTGACGTCCGTTATGTATAGCAATCGTAAGCCCAACCATCTCGGGTAATATCATGGATCTTCTAGACCATGTTTTAATCACAGTCTTACTACTTGCTTCTATAGCTGCATGTACTTTTGTAAGTAGATGATGATCAATAAAAGGACCTTTTTTAAGAGAACGTGTCACCTTCTATATCCCCCTATTTCTCTGACTGATTTCTACGCCGTCGTATAATAAACTTTGTACTGTGCTTATTACGACGTGTTTTTGTACCTTCAGGCAATCCCCACGGTGAACAAGGTGGACGACCACCTGAAGTACGCCCTTCACCTCCACCCATAGGATGATCTACAGGATTCATAGCAACCCCACGAACTCTAGGCCTACGATTCATCCAGCGACTTCTACCTGCCTTACTCAACTTCCTAAGATTATGTTCACTTTTACCAACTTCACCAATTGTCGCTCTACATCCAGCTAATACTTTTCTCATTTCACCAGACTTGAATCGTAAAGTTACGTATTTTCCTTCTCGTGCCAATAGTTGTACTGAACAACCTGCACTACGAGCCAATTGCGCACCTTTACCTAGTTTTAACTCAATACAATGAAGAACACTACCCAACGGAATATTAGCTAAAGGCAAACAGTTCCCAATAGTAACAGGAGCATCAGCACCTGAGTAAACTTCCATACTAACTTTAAAACCTTTAGGTGCAACAATATAACGACGTTCTCCATCTGCATACAAAATCAAAGCAATATCAGAACTACGATTCGGATCGTACTCTAAACGTTCAACCTTCGCAGGAATACCATCCTTATTGCGTTTCCAGTCAATTACACGATAATTTCGTTTATGACCTCCACCTCGATGCCAAGATGTAATACGGCCATTATTATTCCGTCCAGCTGTATTTTTACTGTGTGTAACAAGCTTTGCATATGGTTTACCCTTATGTAGCTCTTTATTTACAATAGAGACTAAACAACGCTGCCCAGCAGAAGTTGGCTTATGTTTTCTGACAATATACATATCTTCTATCTCACTTACTCAAACTCGCCAAAGTTAATATCATGGCCCTCGTTCAGAGAAACCAATGCCTTTTTATAATTAGAGCAATGACCTTGCTTATTGCGAAAACGTCTTGTTTTCCCTTTTACATTCACGACACGTACAGCCATAACTGTAACGTTGAACATTTTTTCAACTGCCTGTTTTATTTCTGTCTTAGTCGCATCAACAGCAACTATTAAAACAACTTGACGATTTTTCTCAGCTAATATAGTACTTTTTTCGGTTGTATAAGAACCTAATAAAACATGATATAAACGCCTTTCGTTCACCCTAACACCTCTTCAATTTTCCGCACAGCGTCTTCAGTCATAATAATCTTTTCATACTTAAGTAAACTAACAGGGTTAATACGTTGAACCTCCAGAACATCAACTTTAGGTACATTACGAGAGGCCAGATACAAATTTATATTACAATTACATACAACAAATAAAGCTTCTTGTACACCATATGCATTTAACTTAGTTAACAAGCAACGTGTTTTTGGCTCTAGCAACTTAACATCTTCACTCTTAACAATCATTAAACGTGTTTGACGAACAAGCTCCGATAGTATAGAACACAATGCACCACGATACATTTTTTTATTAACCTTATGACTATGGTTAACATTCCCCTTTGCAGCAAAAGTTACACCACCTGAGCGCCACAAAGGACTACGACTAGTACCGGCTCTTGCACGACCACCACCCTTTTGTTTCCAAGGTTTAGCACCACCACCTTGCACTTCACTACGTGTTTTCTGTGCACGAGTGTTTGAACGTGAATTAGCTAAATAAGATATCACAACTTGATGAACTAAAGATCCATTAAATTCTTGCCCAAATGTCTCAGCTGAAACGTCTACTTTTGTATCAGATAACTCACCTATAGGTAATGCTAATAAAAGCTCCATCATTTCCTCCCATTAAGAGAGGTATGATGATTCTTAACTTTTATCGCAGGTCGAATCATAATGTCACCACCCGGCGGTCCTGGAATTGCACCTCTTACTAAAAGTAAATTCTCTTCTTCAATTATTCGAACTACTACTAAATTATGAATAGTTATTCGTGTGTTGCCCATCTGACCTGCCATTTTCTTCCCTTTAAAAACTTTACCTGGTGTTTGGTTTTGACCAATAGAGCCTGGTGCATTATGAGCTAATGAATTACCATGCGTAGCACGTTGTGATTTAAAATGATGACGCCGAATAACACCTGCAAAACCTCGACCTTTTGAATTAGCACTAACATCAATCTTCTGACCTAATTTAAAAATTGAAACCTTTATTTCATGCCCCAACGAAAAATTCATCTTCTCATTCTCTGAAAAACGAAATTCCCATAAACCTCTTCCACCAATGACACCAGCTTTTGAAAAATGTCCTAACAAAGGCTTATTAACACGACAAACTTTCCGAATACCAGCGGTTACCTGAATCGCGTTATAACCATCTGTTTTATTTGTTTTAATTTGAGTTACATGATTCGGTGTTATTAAAACCACCGTCACAGGTATAGACACACCATCTCTAAATACTCGCGTCATCCCGCATTTACGGCCAATTAAACCAATTGGCATTTTAAACCCCCAACTTAACAAAACTCTAAGTAACAGCTATTTGAACATCAACGCCTGCAGCTAAATCTAACTTCATCAATGCATCAACTGTTTTATCAGTTGGCTCTACAATAATCACTAAACGTTTATGCGTTCTTATTTCATATTGATCACGAGCATGCTTATTCACATGCGGTGAAATCAAGATTGTAAAGCGTTCATGGTGAATCGGCAATGGTACAGGTCCTTTAACTTGAGCACCTGTTCTTTTTACCGCATCAACAATTTCTTTTGCAGACTTATCTATTAATTTATGATCAAACGATTTTAAACGAATCCGAATTACCTGGTTATCCATCAGAGATTACTCCAATACTTTAGCAACAACACCAGCACCAACTGTACGACCACCTTCTCGAATCGCAAAACGTAAGCCATCTTGCATCGCAATTGGTGCAATTAAAGTAACTTCCATTTTAACATTATCACCAGGCATAACCATCTCTATGTCATCTGGTAAAACAACAGCACCTGTCACATCTGTCGTTCTAAAGTAAAACTGTGGACGGTATCCTTTGAAAAACGGTGTATGTCTTCCACCTTCTTCCTTCGACAATATATAAACTTCAGCTTCAAATCGCATGTGAGGCATTATCGTACCTGGCTTCGATAATACCTGACCTCGTTCAACATCATCTCGCTTCGTTCCTCTTAGCAATACACCTACATTATCTCCCGCTTGTCCTTCATCTAATAACTTTCGAAACATTTCAACCCCAGTACAGATCGTTTTGCTCGTATCACGGACACCTACTATCTCCAACTCATCTCCTACGCGCACGATTCCTCTCTCAATTCGTCCAGTAACAACCGTGCCCCGACCTGATATAGAAAAAACATCTTCTATCGGCATCAAGTACGGTTGTTCAATATTTCTCTTTGGGAGTGGAAAATATTTATCCATCGCATCAACTAACTTGAGTACAGCTGGGACACCCATATCACCAGCATCACCTTCCATAGCCTTTAATGCTGAACCAATAACTACCGGTATATTATCTCCTGGAAACTCATAACTACTCAATAATTCACGAACTTCCATTTCAACCAATTCTAACAATTCATCATCATCAACCATATCAGCTTTGTTTAAAAAAACAACAATATAAGGAACACCTACCTGCCTAGCTAGCAAAATATGCTCACGCGTTTGCGGCATTGGACCATCTGCAGCAGAAACCACCAAAATCGCACTATCCATCTGAGCAGCACCTGTTATCATATTTTTAACATAATCCGCGTGCCCTGGACAATCTACATGTGCATAATGACGAACATTTGAACAATATTCAACGTGAGCCGTTGCAATTGTTATGCCTCTAGCCCTTTCTTCAGGGGCTGCATCAATATCACCGTATTCCTTTATCTCTCCACCATATTTATCCGATAACACCTTTGTTAACGCCGCTGTCAACGTTGTTTTCCCATGGTCAACATGTCCTATTGTACCTACATTAACATGCGGTAAATTTCTTTCAAATTTTTCCTTCACCACTGGAACTTACCCCTTTTAAAACCGCTTCAACCAGAACGCTTCTTAATAATTTGCTCTGCAATACTATCTCGTACTTTAGCATATCGTTTAAATTCCATGCTATAAGTTGCACGACCTTGTGTTGCAGACCGTAGATCAGTTGCATAACCAAACATCTCTGCCAAAGGTACTTCAACCTTAATCTGTTTACCTGCTTGACATTCGTCCATACCTTGAATTATACCTCGACGACGATTCAAGTCCCCTACAACATCTCCCATATATTTTTCAGGCGTTATCACTTCAACTTGCATCATGGGCTCTAACATAATAGCACCAGCTTTCAAAGCACCAGCTTTCAAACATTGTGAACCAGCTATCTTAAAAGCTATCTCACTGGAATCTACATCATGGAAGGAACCGTCAAATAAAGTCACTTTAACATCAACAACCGGATAACCAGCCAACACGCCATTTTTCATTTGTTCATAAACACCCTTCCTAATAGCCGGAATATACTCTTTAGGTATCACTCCACCTACGATTTTATTCACAAATTCAAAGTCAGAACCTAACTCACCTGGTTCAATACGTAGAAAAACATGTCCATATTGCCCACGCCCACCTGTTTGACGAATATATTTTCCCTCTTGTTCAACCAATTTTGTAATAGTTTCTCGATAAGTAACCTGTGGTTTCCCAACACTCGCTTCAACATTAAATTCCCGTCGCATGCGATCAATAATTATTTCTAAATGAAGCTCTCCCATTCCAGCAATAATAGTCTGACCTGATTCTTTATCTGTCCAAACTCTAAAAGACGGATCTTCCTGTGCCAATTTACCCAAAACAATACCCATTTTCTCTTGATCTTCTTGTGTCTTCGGCTCAACAGCAACATTAATAACCGGATCTGGAAAATCCATCCGTTCTAAAGTGATTACATTATCTAAGTGACAAAGCGTATCCCCAGTATTGGACAATTTCAAACCAACTGCTGCCACAATATCACCTGCCCGCACTACCTTAATTTCCTCTCGATTATTAGAGTGCATTTGTAATAATCGTCCAATACGTTCTTTTTTATACTTAGCAGCATTATATACAACACTACCTGAATGTAAGACACCAGAATAAACACGCAAGTAAGTTAAAGAACCAACGTAAGGATCTGTTGCAATCTTAAATGCCAATGCGGAAAAATGTTCGTCATCATGTGGATAACGCTTACCTTGTTCACCATTTCTTAATATACCCTTTATAGGAGGTACATCTAATGGAGAAGGCATATATTCAATAACACCATCTAGTAAAGCTTGCACACCTTTATTTTTGAAAGCAGAACCGCAAAACACAGGAATAATTTCATTTTTAAGTGTACGAATACGTATCCCTTTATGTATTTCTTTTTCACTTAATTCACCTAAATCTAAATACTTTTGCATTAATATTTCATCAGACTCAGCAGCTATTTCCACAAGTATTACATGTTGTTTTTCAGCTTCTTCCCGCATATCAGCAGGAATATCGCCCAATTTAAATTTCGCTCCAATGGAATCATCTTCCCAAATAATAGATTTCATACGAAATAAATCAACAACTCCTACAAAAGTATCATTTACAAAAATGGGCAATTGAACCTCAATTGGGTTAGCATACAAACGCTCTCTAATTTGATTTACTACCTGTTTAAAATTAGCACCAATTCGATCCATTTTATTAATAAATGCCACTCTAGGAATAGCATACTTATTTGCTTGACGCCACACAGTCTCAGACTGAGGCTCAACACCACCAACAGCACAAAATATTGCAATAGAGCCATCCAATACTCTTAGAGAACGCTCTACTTCAATGGTAAAATCTACATGCCCTGGTGTATCAATAATATTAATACGATGCTCTGAATATTGATCTGCCATACCACACCAAAAGCAGGTCGTAGCGGCCGAAGTAATTGTAATACCACGCTCTTGTTCTTGCTCCATCCAATCCATTGTAGCAGCACCATCATGAACTTCTCCAATTTTATAAGAGATACCTGTATAATACAGTATCCGCTCAGTCATAGTTGTTTTACCGGCATCAATATGCGCCATAATGCCAATGTTTCTATATTGCTTAACTTGCGTTTTTCTTCCCATCATTTTTTTTCCTTAGCACAACTTGTTTACCACCGGTAATGTGAAAAGGCTTTGTTTGCATCAGCCACCCGATGTGTTTCTTCTCGCTTCTTAATCGCACCACCCTTACCTTTACTGCTACCAGTACTACTTTCAATATCAGATGCATCTAAAATTTCAGCTGCAAGTTTCAATTTCATATTTTTCTCCCCACGTTTTCGAGAAAACTCCACCAGCCAACGCATACCCAACGCTGAAGCCCGAGCTGCACGCACTTCAATAGGCACTTGATATGTTGCACCACCTACTCGTCTGGATTTCACCTCCACGATAGGACGTATATGATCTAAAGCCATCTCAAAAATCTTTAATGGATCTGACTTAGTCCTTTGTTTAATTATATCAAGCGCACCATAGACAATGTTCTCTGCTAGTGATTTCTTACCAGCAACCATAAGCTGATTAATAAATTTATTTAATAACTGACTACCATAAATTGGATCAGCTTGTATTTGCCTTTTAGCTACTATTCGTCTTCTAGGCATTGTACTCTACCTGTGTTGATTCATAATTAATATAGCTCTTACTCTTACTTACCGCTATTTTTATCACGTTTTGCACCATATTTAGAACGCGACTGTTGCCGATTTCGCACTCCAGAAGTATCTAAACTACCACGCGCGACTTTATAACGTACACCAGGTAAGTCCTTTACACGACCTCCTCGTATGAGAACTACTGAGTGCTCCTGTAGATTATGCCCTTCACCTTGAATATACGCTGTGACTTCATAGCCATTTGTTAAGCGCACACGACAAACCTTTCGAAGGGCTGAATTAGGTTTCTTTGGTGTGGTGGTATAAACACGCACACACACACCTCGTTTTTGTGGGCAACCTTGTAAGGCAGGCGTTTTACAACGACGCTCTGACTTCTCTCTACCTTTACGTACCAGTTGATTAATTGTTACCATGAATTTTGTGCTCCAATTACCATGTGTTAATTGTGAATATTCCTAAATTAATAAAACTGCAAAAATTTTGGCAAAACACATAGCCCATTTTTAATCACTACCACAGAGTACCATATAAAAGTCTAGAAGAATAGTGAAAAAGATATATTATCACACAACAACACACTTGTTTACAAATATAAATAAATCAAACACCAAACATTCACCTAAATGAGTCAAAATGACATTTTATCTTTAAATTACAAAAGCTTATCAAGTGTGACAATCTCTAGCGCCTACAAGTACTTAATTTTTAGAAACTTTAGTATAAATGTTCCCATTATCACTTTATACTCCATCTTCTCCAGGTTTCTTCTTCTCAAGCTTCATCTTCTTCTCAAGCTTCACCCTCTCAAACTCTATCTTCTCAAACTTCACCCTCTCAAGCTCTATCTTCTCAAACTCTATCCTCTCAAGCTCTATCCTCTCAAGCTCCATCTTATCAAGATCTATATTCTCAAGCTCCATCTTATCAAAAGTCATATTATCAAGATCCACATTATCAAAATCTTTTTTATCAAAAGCCATATTATCGAAATTCATCTTATCTAAATCAACCTTCTCAGGCTTTATACTATCAAATTGCTTCTGTTCAAGCTTCATCAACGCTTGCTCCAACTCATTAACTGCCATATCTTTATGTTTCAACATCTTATATTTAATCATTTTATGTTTCATCTCCTTATGCTCCATCTTCTTACGCTCCATCTTCTTACGCTCCATCTTCTTACGCTCCATCTTCTTATGCTCAATCCTAATATGCTCCATTTCACGACGTTTGTTATGATAGGCTAAACCTGTCCCAGCAGGAATTAATCGCCCAACAATCACATTTTCCTTTAACCCTCTAAGATGATCTGTCTTACCGCATACAGCAGCTTCTGTTAATACGCGAGTTGTTTCTTGAAAAGAAGCAGCTGAAATAAACGATTTTGTTGCCAATGAAGCTTTAGTAATACCCAAAAGTACACGTTCATAGATTGCTGGTTCTTTACCTTCAGCTTCCAATGTACTATTAGCTTTCAGAATATCTACTAATTCAAGCTGTTCATTCGCTAAAAAATTAGAATCTCTAGGATCTAATATAACAGCCTTACGTAACATTTGCCGAACAATAATTTCAATATGCTTATCATTAATCTTAACACCCTGTAAACGATAAACATCTTGGACTTCCTGCCCAATATAATTGGCCAGAGCATCTATTCCTAACAAGCGTAAGATCTCATGTGAATTAGATGGGCCATCAGCAACAACTTCACCCTTAAGAATATGCTCACCTTCAAAAACACCCACACGACGCCATTTTGGGATCAATATTTCATGAGTTACAGAATGTGGTGCTACAATTACTAATCGACGTTTACCTTTAGTTTCTTTGCCAAACCTCACCATTCCTGAAATTTCTGCTAAAATAGCCGCATCTTTTGGCTTACGAGCTTCAAACAAATCAGCAACTCGTGGTAAACCACCTGTAATATCTCGCGTTTTAGAAGTTGCTTGTGGAATACGCGCAATAACATCACCAATACCTATTTTTACTAAATTATCCACGTTAATAACAGAATCCATCGGTAAAATATATTGAGCATACATATTTGAATCAGCCAACATTTGATCATTACCATCTTTATCAACCACTTTGATTGTTGGCTTCAGTTCTGTACCACTAGAGCTAGTTCGGTGCTTCGTATTTGTTACAATTGAACTTGTTAAACCTGTAACGTCATCTGTTTGGCTATTCATAGTTATACCTTCAAACAAATCGACATACTGAATAAATCCAGCTACTTCAGTGATCACTGAATGATTATGAGGATCCCAATTAGCAACTATTTGGTTTGCTACCACCTGGGTACCATCATTCACTAATAACTCTGCACCATAAGGTACTCGATACTTTTCACGCTCACGCCCATTGTTATCAACTAAACTTATTGAACCTGAACGCGAAATAGTAACAAAATAGCCTTTTCTATGCACTAAAAGTTTAATGTTATTGAACCGAACAACTCCATTATTTCTTACCTGAACATTACTTTCAGTTATTGTTCTGGAAGCCGCACCACCAATATGGAAGGTGCGCATAGTTAGCTGAGTACCAGGCTCACCAATAGATTGAGCTGCAACAACACCAACAGCCTCACCAATATTAACACGATGTCCTCTAGCCAAATCACGCCCATAACACATAGAACAAATTCCATGTTGTGTTTCACACGTAATAGGAGACCGAACAAAGACCTGATCCACTGCAATATCTTCTATCTTACTCACTGAACTCTCAGTTAACATACTGCCTTTATGTAACAATTTTTCATTAGAAATAGGACTTAGTACATCGTGCAATAACACTCGCCCCAATACTCTGTCTCGTAATGGTTCAACAACATCACCACCTTCAATCAATGGTGTAACAGATAAACCATACTCAGTTTCACAATCTATTTCAGTGACCACAACATCCTGGGCAACATCAACAAGACGCCGTGTTAAATATCCTGAGTTTGCAGTTTTTAATGCTGTATCTGCTAATCCCTTACGAGCACCATGAGTAGAAATAAAGTACTGTAATACATCCAAACCTTCACGAAAATTTGCAACAATCGGTGTTTCAATGATAGAACCATCTGGTTTAGCCATTAATCCTCGCATACCTGCAAGTTGCCGCATTTGAGCTGCAGAACCTCTAGCACCAGAATCAGCCATAATATAAATCGAATTGAAAGACTCTTGTGCAATCTTATTTCCATCAGAACCAACAATATTGTCTACTGCTAACTGATCCATCATAGCTTTTGCAACTTTATCATTTGTTTTAGACCAAATATCGATGATCTTATTGTAACGCTCACTATAAGTCAGTAAACCAGAAGCATACTGAGATTCAATTTCCTTCACTTCTAACTCAGCATCATCAATAATATGATATTTAACAGAAGGAATCACTAAGTCATTAATACCAATGGAAATACCAGACATAGTTGCATAGGTAAATCCTAAATACATTAATTGATCCGCAAAGATAACAGTTTCTGTCAATCCAATGTAATGGTAACTCTCCGTAATAATTTTTGAAATAATCTTTTTATTAATCACCTTATTTATTAAGACAAAAGGAAACCCTTTAGGCAAAATGTCGGCAAGCAGAATACGCCCTACAGTAGTATCCACCAATTCATGTGTTTTATTATTTTTCCTTGCATTTGCTAATTTATCTGCATTGTGAAATCTACCACCAATATTAAATTGCGTAAAACCATAAATAAAATCAAAGGATAATCTAACACGAATTTTAGTATGTAAGTTAACCGAGTCAGTTTCAAAAGCTCGTTGCACCTCAAAAATATCACAATAAACAGAACCCTCACCTTTATCGTGTATCTTGTCTCGTGTTAAATAATACAAACCCAACACCATATCTTGAGAAGGAACAATAATTGGAATTCCGTTAGCTGGTGAGAGAATATTATTTGTAGATAGCATCAAAGCTCTAGATTCAAGCTGTGCCTCAATAGTTAGAGGTACATGCACAGCCATCTGATCACCATCAAAATCAGCATTGTAAGCCGCACAAACCAGTGGATGCAATTGTATGGCTTTACCTTCAATTAATAGGGGCTCAAATGCCTGTATCCCTAATCGGTGTAAAGTTGGAGCACGATTCAAAAGAACAGGATGCTCTCGAATAACTTCTTCAAGAATATCCCACACTTCAGCTCCTTCTAAATCCACTAATTTTCTAGCAGCTTTAACAGTTGTTGCAAGCCCCCTAAACTCTAATTTACTAAAAATAAAAGGTTTAAAAAGTTCCAACGCCATTTTTTTCGGCAAACCACATTGATGTAATTTCAAAGTAGGACCAACCACGATCACAGAACGACCAGAATAATCAACTCTTTTTCCAAGCAAATTCTGACGAAAACGACCTTGTTTACCCTTAATCATATCTGCTAAAGACTTTAAAGGACGCTTATTCGAACCTGTGATAGCACGTCCACGACGACCGTTATCCAATAAAGCATCAACTGATTCTTGCAACATGCGTTTTTCATTACGAACAATGATATCTGGTGCATTCAGCTCCAATAGACGCTTTAAACGATTATTTCTATTAATAACACGCCTGTATAAATCATTTAAATCGGAAGTTGCAAATCGTCCTCCGTCAAGTGGCACTAAAGGTCGCAAATCAGGCGGTAATATTGGCAATACCGTCAAAATCATCCAATGAGGTTTATTCCCTGAATCAATAAACGAATCAATTAACTTCAAACGTTTATTCATTTTTTTAGCTCGCGTCTCAGAAGTTGTTTCTGGAATTACTTTTCTAACCTCCTCTGCTTCTTGCTTTAAATCCATTCGTAATAGAAGTTTTTGAATCGCCTCTGCACCCATTAAGGCCTCAAATTCATCCCCGTATTGTTCAACAAGCTCTAAATAAGCTTCTTCAGATAACAATTGCCCTTTCTCTAGTGGTGTTAAACCTGGTTCAACAACCACATAAGCTTCAAAATAAAGGACTCTCTCAATACTTCGCAACGTCATGTCTAACAATAGACCGATGCGAGAAGGTAATGACTTTAAAAACCAAATATGTGCCACAGGACTAGCAAGTTCTACGTGTGCCATACGCTCACGACGTACTTTCGTTAGGGTAACCTCAACACCACACTTTTCGCAAACAATTCCACGGTGTTTTAACCGTTTATATTTACCACACAAGCACTCGTAATCTTTGACTGGACCAAAAATTTTAGCACAAAACAATCCATCTCTCTCGGGTTTAAAAGTACGATAGTTAATAGTTTCAGGCTTTTTTACTTCCCCGTAAGAGCGAGCTAACACAATACTTGGTGAGGCCAAACCTAATTTAACACTAATAAAATCATCGCTACCGGTTTGTTTACTAAGTAGACTAAGTATATCTTTCAACAACGTTCCTCCAGATTAATCGCGTTCGAGCTCAATATCAATACCTAGTGAACGAATTTCTTTCAACAACACATTGAATGATTCAGGCATTTCAGGTTCCATGCGATGATCAGCAACTACAATGTTTTTGTACATTTTAGTACGTCCGACTACATCATCAGATTTTACTGTTAGCATTTCCTGTAAAGTATATGCTGCCCCATATGCTTCAAGAGCCCATACTTCCATTTCTCCAAATCGTTGACCACCAAATTGAGCTTTCCCACCCAATGGTTGCTGAGTCACCAAGCTATATGATCCTGTTGAACGTGCATGCATTTTATCATCTACCAGATGATTTAGCTTAAGCATATACATGTATCCAACCGTAACAGTACGTTTAAAAGCTAATCCTGTTCGTCCATCAAACAAGATTGTTTGACCACTTTCTGGCAAATTAGCCATGCCTAATAAACATTTAATTTCTTTCTCTTGTACACCATCAAACACAGGCGATGCCATAGGAATACCACTACACAAATTAGTTGCTAAAGTATAAATTTCAGCATCAGAGAATGTCCAAAAATCAATTTTTCTCTTTGCATAAGGAGCATTAGATACGTGATACTGCATATTATAAATGCCATCTAGATAATTTCGAATATGATTATACTTAATGTTAACACTTAACATTGCACCTAATTTAGAACCAAGTACTTTCGCAGCCCAACCTAAATGAGTTTCAAGTACCTGTCCAACATTCATTCGAGACGGAACACCCAGAGGGTTCAACATGATATCTACCGGCGTACCATCTGATAAATAAGGCATATCCTCTACCGGTACTATAATAGAAACAACTCCCTTGTTACCATGACGTCCAGCCATTTTATCACCTAATTGAAGGCATCGCTTTATCGCCACAAAAATCTTAATTATTTTTAAGATTCCTGGTGCAAGATCATCTCCCTGCATATATTTTTCATTCTCATCATCAAGCTGTTCACAATACTGTATCCCTATATCTTCTAATTGCTTTGCCAAATTTTTTAATCTTATATTATATGTATCATTCTGTAAACGTATGTGGAACCACTTATCACACGACATACTATCTAAATATGCATCTGATACCTTAGTGTCAGAGCTAAACTTTTCTCCTTCTACCCCAGTTTTAAAAACTTTATTGAGTAATACAACACGAGCACGAGAAAAAATATCACTTTCCCGAATTTTTAACTCCTCACTTAAATCTTTCTTTACCTGTCTAAAAGCTTCTTTCTCAATTTCTATTGCACGAACATCTTTTTCAACACCATCTCGCGTAAAAATGTGAACATCAATTACAGTACCATACATACCCGTTGGTACTCGTAACGAAGTCTCTTTAATATCAGATGCTTTTTCACCAAAAATAGCTCGTAATAATTTTTCTTCAGGTGTTAATTGTGTTTCTCCCTTTGGTGTTACTTTCCCCACTAAAATATCACCTGGTTTAACATCTGCTCCAATGAAAACTACACCAGATTCATCTAACTTAGACAGCGTACTTTCAGTAACATTAGGAATATCCGGCGTGATTTCTTCCTCTCCTAATTTCGTATCACGTGCAACACAAATTAACTCTTCAATATGCACAGTTGTAAATCTATCTTCATGGATAACACGCTCTGAAATAGCAATAGAATCCTCAAAATTAAAACCATTCCAAGACATAAAAGCTACCAATAAATTTTGACCAAGCGCCAATTCTCCTAAATCTGTAGAAGGACCATCCGCTAAAACATCAGCTTTTTGTATCCTATCTCCAATACTAACAAGCGGTACTTGGTTAATACAAGTATCTTGGTTAGAACGAACGTATTTAGTTAAATTATAGATATCAACACCAGATTCTGTTTCTACGGCATCAACTTTAACGACAATACGAGAGGCATCAACTGAATAAATGACACCACCACGCTTAGCCGTTAATGTAACACCAGAATCTACTGCAACAACTCTTTCCATTCCAGTACCAACTAATGGTTTTTCAGTACATAAAGTAGGTACTGCTTGACGTTGCATGTTTGAACCCATTAAAGCACGATTAGCATCATCATGTTCTAGAAATGGGATTAAAGAAGCCGCAATTGAAACAATTTGCTTTGCCGAAACATCCATATATTGCACTGTTTCAGAACTTAAAAATGTGAATTCATTCTTAAAGCGAGCTGGAACAAAATTATCAATCAGTCTATTTTTACTATTTAGCAACACATTTGCTTGAGCAATCACATATTGCCCTTCCTCAATAGCAGATAAACATTCAATTTCAGTTGTTACAATCCTATTTACAACCTTGCGATAAGGAGTTTCTAAAAAACCATATTTATTAGTTCTTGCATATGCAGATAATGAACTAATTAATCCAATATTTGGACCCTCTGGCGTTTCAATTGGACAAACACGACCATAATGAGTAATGTGCACATCTCTAACTTCAAAACCTGCCCTTTCACGCGTCAAACCACCAGGTCCCAATGCAGAAACTCGTCTCTTATGAGTCACTTCAGCGAGTGGATTATTTTGATCCATAAATTGTGAAAGCTGACTTGAACCAAAAAATTCTTTAATAGCAGCAGAAATTGGTTTAGCGTTTATTAAATCTTGTGGCATTAGGGATTCAGACTCTGCTAAATTCAACCGTTCTTTCGCAGCGCGCTCAACTCGAATCAAACCAACACGAAATTGATTTTCTGTCATCTCACCAACACTACGAACACGCCGATTACCTAAATGATCGATATCATCAATTTCACCACAACCATCACGGATCCCTATGAGCGTTTTGAATACGTCAAGTATATCACATTTATTCAAAATACTGTCACCTTCTACCGTATCTCTTTCAACTCGACGATTAAATTTCATCCGACCGACAACTGATAAATCATATCGATCTATATTGAAAAATAAATTTTTGAATAACTGCTCCGCAGAATCTTTTGATGGCGGCTCACCTGGACGCATCATTCTATAGATTTCAACCAACGCTTCTAATTTGTTCTTAGTTCCATCAATACGTAAAGTGTCCGATATATATGGACCTCGATCAATATCGTTAACATAAAGTAATTGCACTGAAAAAATATTAGCATCTTGTAAAATTTGAAGCACCTCTGCAGTCACTTCAGCATTTGCAACAACTAAAATATCACCTGTTTTTGCTTCAATAATATTATGTGCTAATGTTTTACCAAGTACCCACTTAAGTGAAACTATTAATTTTTTAAGTCCAGCTTTTTCAATTTTACGAATGTGGCTAGCCGTAATACGTTCTCCAGCTTCAACAAGCACTTGCCCTTTAGACTTGATATCTAACGATGCTATCTCACCCATTAAACGACTTGGTATAAGATCTAAAACAAATCTATTTTCTTCTATCGTTAACACATGTGTGTCAAAAAATTCTCCCAATATTTCTTCAGTTGAATAGTTTAATGCACGTAAAAGAATAGTTGCAGGTAACTTACGACGCCTGTCGACACGCATATACATACAATCTTTTACATCAAACTCCACATCTAACCAAGAACCACGGTAGGGAATAATACTTGCTGAGAATAATAGCTTACCTGATGAATGTGTTTTACCACCGTCGTGCTCAAAAAACACACCAGGCGAGCGATGTAATTGTGAAACCACAACTCGCTCTGTTCCATTAATGACAAAAGTTCCACTAGCGGTCATTAATGGAATATCTCCCATGTAAACTTCTTGTTCTATAACATCTTTAACAACTCGAGCTTTAGCTGGAGATTCTTTTTCATAAATAACAAGTCGAATTTTAACGCGCAAAGGTACAGCATATGTTAAACCTCTTACCCGACATTCTTTTACGCTAAAAATAATTTTGCCAAGTTCATAACTAACAAATTCAAGAGACGCATTATTAGAATAACTTGTAATAGGAAATACCGATTGAAAAGCATCATGAAGTCCTGAGTTGTTACCTCTTAAACCTCTAACATTTGGTTCTAATAAATTTTTATAAGAATCTAACTGTATATTCAGTAAAGGCGGCACAAGCATAGTGTCTTGCCCTCTTCCAAAATTAACACGAACTCGTTTTTTTTCTGTAGAAGATAAAACAGGTATGTTAGAGTTAACCATCATAACTCCTCTGGTTAATAAATAAAAGAAAACAAATTACAATTACTACGTAATCATAATTCATACAAGATAACTCAATGCTCAAAAAAACTATAAAATGCCGATATCTTAAAACAAGATACCAGCATCAACAAATAAACTTGCTTATTTAATTTCAACAGAAGCCCCTACCTCCTCCAATTTTTTCTTAAAATCTTCAGATTCAGCTTTAGAAACGCCCTCCTTAACTATAGAAGGAGCGCTTTCTACTAAAGTTTTAGCTTCTTTTAACCCAAGTTCTGTCATAGTACGAATAACTTTAATAACTGGAATTTTATTTAAACCAAATTTACTAAGTATAACATCAAATTCAGTCTTCTCCTCTACTGCATCGCCAGCATCACCTACAACTGCTTTATCAGATAACGCAACAACAGTTGCAGGAACAGAGATGTTAAATTTTTCTTCCATTGCTTCTGTCAATTCCATAACTTCCACAACGCTCATTTGAGCAATTGATTTAATAATATCTTCTTTTAACATGGCTATAATCGACTCCCAATTAAATTTAGTAACAATTCATTGAATAATAAAACAACATTATGCTGCTTCAGCTTGTTTTTTTCTGTGAACAGCTACCAAGGTTCTAACTAAATTAACCTGAGGCTCTCTTAAAACACGCACAAATTTCACAATAGGTGCCTGCATCACAAAAAGCAGTTTAGCTAATGCATCATGACGAGTCGGTAAGCTGGCCATAGCATCAAGCTGAGATATATCAAGCATTTGCTCTTTCAATGATAATGCTTTCACCTCCAAATTTCTATGTACTTTTGCAAAATCTCTAAGTAATCGAGCAGTTACGCTCGGTTCTTCATTTGTAAAAGCTAACAACACAGGACCAGTGAACACTCCCGACATGCACTCGTATGGTGTTCCTTTCAAAGCACGACGAGTTAGCGTATTATGAGCAATCTTTAGTTTTACCCCAACTTTACGAGCTTCAGCTCTTAAGGTTGTCATTTCTACAGAAGTTAACCCACGATAATCAGCAGCAACCATTGACATAGCATTAGAAGCCACTTCTGCCATTGCCGCGACAATTTTTTTCTTTTGCTCGAATTTAAGTGTCATTTGTTATTCCTCTGATTCTGCAAAATTAACAAACAATACATGAAATTTTACAGTAAACGGCTTTGAGTCGCAATTTCAACACGTCCCAGTATACTATAGAAACTACGTTATTTTATCGAATATTTAATATACTTCGACCTATCCTTATCTGCTAAAGTTGCTCACTAATAATTTACACATTGGCTCATCAAAATTTTAGCTCCTTATTTTCATCATCTGATAAAAACTACTTTGTATTTTCCTTACAAGTGGACAATTTATCTTTATAAAGATTGAACATTTTACACCACCTGAATAAATCTATAACATTTAAGCCATGAGTGCTTTATTCAATGCTGTTTTAAACGATTAAAGTTAACACCTTTCAACTCTAGTTAAATATTGACTTATCAAACTCAAAATCATCTTCACCTAATAACTCTCACAAAACATTAACTAAATATTCAAAAACTCATCGAAGTTAAGTCTAACATTAAACCAGGTCCCATCGTTGTCGATAAAGTAGCTTTCTTAAAATAAATACCTTTAGCAGTACTTGGTTTAACTTTTAACAAATTCGCTAATAAAGCCTTCAAATTTTCCTGTAACGCTTTAACTTCAAAATCTATCTTTCCAATAGAACAATTAACAATACCATATTTATCAGCTTTATACCTTATTTGCCCAGCCTTAGCATTTTGTACAGCAATTGCCACATTAGACGAAACAGTACCAACTTTCGGACTTGGCATTAAGCCTCGTGGACCTAAAATAGGACCTAATCGACCAATGGCACTCATTGCATCAGGAGTTGCTATCACAACATCAAAATCAATATTTCCTGCTTGAATCTGCTCAGCTAGATCAGACATCCCTACAATATCAGCACCTGCCTTTTTTGCAACTTCCACATTAATACCTTGCGTAAATACCGCCACTCGAACCGTTTTACCTGTTCCATTAGGTAACAGCGTTGAACCACGAACAATTTGGTCAGACTTACGAGGTTCTACACCAAGATTAACACTAACATCAACACACTCAGCTGTCTTTCTAAACTTAGCTAAAGGCAATGATTTTAATAATTCAACCGCATCGGAAAACTTATAACTCTGTCCCTTAATCACCATTTTAAAAATTGCTTTTTTCTTTTTAGAAATTCGTTTAGCCATTAATTAACCCTCTCGATTTCAAGACCCATACTAACAGCAGAGCCAGCAATCGTACGAACAGCACCTTCTAAATCAGCTGCTGTTATGTCCAATCTTTTAATTTTTGCAATTTCTTCAAGTTGAGCACGTGTTACTTTTCCTACTTTAGTGTTATTTAGATCACTACTCCCTTTGTCAATCTTCATCAACTTTTTTAATAATCCGGAAGCTGGCGGAGTTTTAGTGACAAATGTAAAACTGCGATCACTATAAACTGTAATCACAACTGATATCAATGTTCCATGATCAACATTTGGTAAGTTCTGTGTTTTCATATTAAACGTTTTACAAAACTCCATTATATTCACACCACGTTGTCCTAATGCAGGACCGACAGGTGGACTTGGATTAGCAGCACCTGCTGGAATCTGCAGTTTAATATATGTGTCAATTTTCTTAGCCATAAATATATTACCTTTTAGGTATTAACAGTAGTACTCAAACTTTCCTAATTTCAAGACTTTCCAACTTGACTAAAATCCAAATTCACAGGCGTTGAACGTCCAAAAATTAACAAAGCAACCCGTAGCCGGTTTTTCGCATAATTCACTTCTTCCACAGCGCCACTAAAGTCAGACAATGGACCATTAATAACTCGAACCAATTCCCCAGGTTCAAACAAAATTTTTGGTTTGGGTTTATCAGCGCATGTTTTGAGTTGTTGTAAAATATTGCTTGCCTCCTGATCTGTAATAGGTGCTGGATGTTCTGAAGTACCACCAATAAAACCTAAAACTTTTGGTACATTACGAACTAAATGCCAAGTTTCATCATTCATATTTATTTGAACAAGAATATAACCAGAGAAAAATTTTCGCTCACTCTTCCTCTTTTTACCATAACGTATTTCAACTATTTCATCAGTTGGAATTAAAATCTCACCAAATTGATCCTCAAGCCCTGCAAATTCAATTCTTTCCGTCAATGACTGCTTAACACGTGATTCAAGCCCAGAATACACACGCACTACATACCACCGTTTTACCATTATTTTACACTCCATTATGGCACACCAACCACCCAATACATCTTATCAAGATTGCATCTACTGACCATAACAGAAGTCCCATTACAAATACCATTGCAAGTACACTGAGTGTAGTCTGTAATGTTTCTTTTCTAGAAGGCCAGACAATTTTTTTAACTTCTAGAACCGACTCTTGCCAATATCGCCAAACTTTACGACCACTTACAGTTTTAGAAGCAAGTATAAAAGCAACTGTTTCTAAAGAAAGAACAAGAATAACACGTGACAGTAAAGAATGTGTAAATAAATAAAAATTGCTACCGATACCAGCAAAAACTAAGGCAACAACTCCCACCCATAGCCAAATATCTGTCTTAGATATCTGATTTTCCACTTTGACAACCATTATATTCTCACCTAACTACTGGCAGGCCAGGAGGGAATTGAACCCACAGCCTGCGGTTTTGGAGACCGCCGCTCTACCAATTGAGCTACTGGCCTAATACGTAACAATTTGCCCATTTTACTCTGTCTCTATAGCAAAAAACTAACCGTCCGACCATCTTTTCGCATAAAAAACCGTAAAACAACTTAAATCGTAATCGACACTATTAAAACAACACCATCTATAATGGTATCACAAAGCATTGTCAACTCTAAATTTTTCTATACAACAACAGCTACCATAATAACAGTAATTCTAATAAAAAACAGTGGACATAAATTCTTATAAAATGATGTATACTGTACAACGACTAGTTTAACATCATCTTAATCTTATATCTTATGCTACTTAAAAAACATAAACAATATCCACTTGCTTGCCCATACTAATAACTTGCAAAACCCAATCTCTATAGATACTTTCCCTTACTAGTATCGTATCACAAATACTTTATGTTTATCTTATTTCTAGCCATTTTCTACTCGCACATTTCAACGAAAAATACATTAATCACGTCTTTTCAACATTATAAATCAACTAGTATCAGCGCATCTATCATTACTCATATAAAATAAAACACTCATAGAGTTCTCTATATTGCCACTCTTATCGTCAAATTAATAATCATATATATCCTACCTCATGAAAATTCATCACTGCACAATAATTTTAAAAGCTCCATCTTAAGCAATCATAAGACACAACATTACCATAAACTGCTTAATCAAGCTCTCATATACAAGCCCCACAAAATATCCTCTCACCGTTACTACCAAAACTAGTATGCATTTATATATAAATGCATACTATCATAGACAATCTATACAAGCATAGTAACAAATTTTTGAACAATATTGTAAAAGTAAACTATGACAACTAAAATACTGTAACTATTTTTCCTTTTGATGAATCAGAAACACCATATCTTTTCTTCCAAAATACGTATGTCCACAAATACCTTGCATACACCCACTCCAAATTATACTTAACGTATTTCTTCGCGTGTGGTAAACAACGTAAAAATTTCTATTTTACGCTGCATCTACTACAAACTATATTTAATCCATTTTAAACATATAAAACCTACTGGAGCCCACAACCGGTATTGAACCGGTGACCTCTTCCTTACCAAGGAAGTGCTCTGCCACTGAGCTATGTGGGCTTAGGCTAAAATTCACCAACTTCCACCCTGTCATATATATTTAGAGCGGGTGATGGGAATTGAACCCACATCATCAGCTTGGAAGGCTGAGGTTTTACCATTGAACTACACCCGCAAAAAACCGCCAAGCGATAATGCAACAATCAACTATTTTAGTGGAGGGGGTAGGATTCGAACCTACGAAGTCGAAACAGCAGATTTACAGTCTGCCCCCTTTGACCGCTCGGGAACCCCTCCCAAACGTTAAGAAATTATTTTTTCACGTCAAATATGATGAGTCAAGATATACGCTTAAACTATATTTTTTGTTAAATTTAACAAAATCTCCAAATAAAATCATAAAGTTGAGAAAAAATGCAGTGATAAAATAAAAAAACAAGCCAATAAAATCATTGTAGCAAATCAACTTCACTAAGCCAAAACAACCGCACTATACAATGCATTGTAAAATATAGCAATTGTTAAAACACAGGAAATACGCAAAACAAAAAACATAAATTCAGTTGCAAAGCTCAACAGAGCTAGCGATAGGATTCGAACCTATGACCTGCTGATTACAAAACAGCTGCTCTACCAACTAAGCTACGCCAGCACATCGTCTCATGTTACACACTTTAACTCACTTATTCAATGAGATTACTGTTCCATTAACAGAATGTATACTAAGAGTCTTTCTATTACGTGATTTCAATATAGTATCGTTTCCGCAACACTTCAACTGCAAGGCACCTGATTTATCAAGTCCTTCGACCCTTCCCTTATAAAGGGTTGCACCGATCATCACCTCAACTTCCTTACCCATTAAATAATCTCGCTTTGCCCAGGTAGACATAAAACATTTAAACCCTTCTTGAGAAAAAATTTCAAGATATTTATATACTTCTAAGATCACAGCAGCTGCTAACCAAGAGCGAGAAATATTCTTACCTAAACAGGTCTGAAGATCAATACATGGTTGCTGTAGTTGACGTTCCAACCCTACATCATTCTTAACATTCACCCCTATTCCTATAACCACATGAATAGGTCCACCACTTTTATAATTTGTCTCAATTAAAATACCACCTAATTTTTTATCTTGACAATATAAATCATTTGGCCACTTTACTTTAATTTGTTCTAGTCCAAATGTAGTAATAGCATTTACCACCGCCAAACCCATTACTAAGCTTAAACCGTTTAATTTTGAAAATGGACCTACAAATTTCCAATAAATAGAGAGATAAAGATTCGTCGCATAAGGAGATATCCAAGTACGTCCCATTCGACCTTTACCGGATGTTTGTTCTTCAACTAAAACAACATTTCCAATATGAAGTGATTCTTCTTCAGAAAGTGCATTTAACAAATAGTCATTTGTAGATGGTACCGAGGATAAAATTTCAATATAGGGAGCTAATTGAAGACTCGTTTCTTGCAATAATTCAATAATTAATTTTTTATCTAATAAATCCAAGTCAACCGATAACCTATAGCCTGTACCAGAGGCAATATGAATGAACAAACCTTTCTATAACTATAACCATTATTAAACTACAAAAATCGTTCCGATACAATTTACTGCTCATCAGCTCCTCACTTCTCCTTCTATAACCAAGACAAATTCCAAACAATTGCTCCTCAGTTTGCTAGATATATGAAAAAGCCTAAAGTTTCAACGAAACCAAACACACATAATATGTAAGCTAAAAACCCCATTCAATAGACAGCAAATAGGATAAAATAAATGCCAGGCAATGTCCTACTTTCACATGAGGAAACCTCACACTATCATCGGCGCAACGCAGTTTCACCTCCGAGTTCGGTATGGGATCGAGTGGGTCCTACGCGCTATTGTCACCAAGCAGTAAACTTTCTTACTTCACAAGCAAATCAATTAATATTTTAACTATATATACAAAACTACATCAGGTTATACAGTCAAGCCTCACGGTCAATTAGTACGGGTTAGCTCAACGCCTCACAACGCTTACACACCCCGCCTATCAACGTCGTAGTCTTCAACAAACCTTTAGGGAGCTTAAAGCTCCAGGGAAAATTAATCTTGAAGGAGGCTTCCCGCTTAGATGCTTTCAGCGGTTATCCCGTCCGTACTTAGCTACCCGGCAATGCAATTGGCATTACAACCGGTACACCAGCGGTACGTCCACTCCGGTCCTCTCGTACTAGGAGTAGCTCTTCTCAATTTTCCAACGCCCACGGCAGATAGGGACCGAACTGTCTCACGACGTTCTAAACCCAGCTCGCGTACCACTTTAAATGGCGAACAGCCATACCCTTGAGACCTGCTTCAGCCTCAGGATGTGATGAGCCGACATCGAGGTGCCAAACACCCCCGTCGATGTGAACTCTTGGGGGGTATTAACCTGTTATCCCCGGCGTACCTTTTATCCGTTGAGCGATGGCCCTTCCATTCAGAACCACCGGATCACTATGACCTGCTTTCGCACCTGCTCGAACCGTCATTCTCGCAGTCAAGCGGGCT
>PVBE012091911.1_pt1 | contig 34372 bp, 29 predicted proteins | sample 1631181 | NCBI WGS metagenome assembly PVBE01 (sample SAMN08397723, study PRJNA350692) | Marine metagenome, whole genome shotgun sequencing project. | isolation source: water | place: Pacific Ocean | collected 2012-04
ACGAACAATAATTGTTGTGATTAAGTGAGAGAGTTGAACTTCATCTTCATATTGCACGTTGACACTATTGATGACTTGGTTAATTCGACTTTCAGTTTGACTTCCCCAGTCTTGGTAATATTCATAATCTGTATCAACACCGAGTTGAGCAGTACAAATGACTGTTCCACGATCCGTAGATGTTTTGTAATTTGCAAGCATGCCGAGTACGTCGTCAACATGCATGTGATCATCTGCTCCACAGACACCTTCAGATGGAATCATGTTGGTTGTGTAATACAACGCGTAAAGATCTTCGTTTATACCGTCGATTTTGTCACGCATAGGTTCTAACCAAACTTCTTCACCATTACCTAAACGAATCCGAGCGTACAAACCGTCTTCCATAAGCGAGCCAGCGGCTATACTTCCTGCAAGTTCTGTAATTGAGCCGCGGAGTGTTCTAATTGGACCCGCTGGAACCTCATACAATTCACCTTCGTCATCTTGCATAAGAACTTGGTAGTTCTCAGAACGAGTTGATTTTGGTTCAAGTTCAAGTGTGTAGGTCAGATTCCCAATTGGAATTCGAACGGTAATTGGCTGTTCTGGAGTGTCATCAATTCGTAGTGTTGTGTGCCAACTGTTTTCCAGATTTAAGACTGCGTTTATTTCACGATCCAATGGTTGGCTTGGACCGGTACCAACATCAGCCATTGCTGTAATTGATGTGACTGCAGTCACGAGAGCTGCTTGTAAAAAAATAGATCGAACGTTCATGGACAATACTCCTTAGAGGTACTTTCTTCCCAAATCATTTGAATGCGAACCCCTCCAATGGGGCTATTAATGCATTCGTGATACAACGCCATCGGTTTCAACCAATAGGCACAAACTCCCCATAGTCTCCCAAGATTACCCCATAATCGACCTTGATACCACTCTAAACTAGTAAAAAAAGGGAAAAATCGATTTTAGTTTGGTAAATTGGTAAATTTGGTAAATAATAGTTCCAGAATCACATAAAAATTCACTAGGCAATGTAATTTTGAATCCCAAATCATGCCTTCTGCGTTGGGTACTTCTGATACAAAATGTAATGTCGGGGTGGTTACCTTGCCTTTCACGAGAATTGTTGCATTTAGAAAATAACCTCAGCGGGCATGGTGCCCGCAAAGGTTAGGAGGAGAGATCTTGTGCACTTTCCCCGCGTCAAAGCGGAACGAGTCCTGAAAGTGAACTATTGCATTTGATACATAAAAAAGCGTTTTTATCAAATTATTTACGTTGAAAAATCATCTCATTCCACCCCTTGACCAGTGAGAGAACCATGCTAGAATCCGCTTCCCAATTGGGGCGGTAGCTCAATTGGTTAGAGTACCGGCCTGTCGAGCCGGTTGTTGCGGGTTCGAGTCCCGTCCGCCTCGCTTTAGGAAAAGATCAAAACCTCATTGCTCAGCAATGAGGTTTTTTGCACAAATGAATAACAACGGATGTACCTATTATTTGCATTCTGCCCAGCTGCTGCCAATCGAAGCGTCAGCAACAATTGGAACATCGAGATCCATTGCTGATTCCATCAACTCGACAAGGAAATCTTTGACTTCCTCTGCTTCATGAACTCGAGCCTCCACAACAAGTTCGTCGTGTATTTGCATCAACAAACGGGCATTTGGGAATTTTTTTACTAAACCAACCTGCACGTTGTTCATTGCAATTTTGATCAAATCCGCTGCACTCCCCTGCACCACACTGTTGATCGCTACACGTTCCCCCATCGAACGCTGCTGTGCATTTGATGAATCGATCGAACGAATCGTTCTCCGCCTTCGCATAATGGTCTCAACGTATCCGTGTTCCTTCGCTTGTGTCACACATTCGTCAAGAAACGACTGTATTCCACGAAATCTAGATTTATAGTCATCGATTATCGCAGAAGCGCGGTTTGGGTCACAATCAAGTTGCCGAGCAAGTCCCCATGCAGTGATCCCATAGACAATCCCAAAGTTCACTGCTTTTGCTGCCGAGCGTTGCTCGCTTGAAACCTCATCAATTGCAGTACCAAAAACTTCCGAGGCTACTGCTCTGTGAATATCTTGCCCTTCAAGAAACGCTTGCTTCAACGCCTCGTCTCCAGAAAGGTGTGCAAGCATACGCAACTCGACTTGTGAATAATCTGCAGCGATAAACATATTTCCATTTTCAGGAATAAACGCTCTTCTAATCTCTCGCCCAACATCCGAACGAATAGGAATATTTTGCAAGTTTGGATCGCTGCTACTCAAGCGACCTGTCGATGTACCTGTTTGATTAAACGAAGCATGAATGCGATTAGTCTTTGGATTGATCGCTTCCCCCAAGGAAACAAGATACGTATTCACCAACTTCGTGAGTTTTCTATATTCAAGAATCAGCGAAGGCAGTTGCGTTTCAATGTCTGGGTCACTTGCCAATTTTTCTAACACTTCAACATTCGTAGAATGAAATGACTTCCCTCGTTTAATTGGCGTAATACCAAGGCCAGGCGACTCATTGAACAATACTTCCGACAATTGTTTAGGAGAATCAGGGCTAAATGGATATGGAGAGGCAGCCTCAATTTCTTTTTGCAATTCCTCAATACGAACAGAGATGTTTTGACGTTGCCGCTCTAACTCGTTTGGATCGACTTTCACGCCTGCAATTCTCATCGCAGCAAGCACTCGTACGAGTGGCATTTCTATTTCGTCGTATAAACTTCTCAAATTTTTGAGTTCTAACTGCGGTTCAAAAACATTCCAAAGCTGGAAGGTAATGTCTACATCTTCTGCAGCATATGGACATGCATCAATAATCGGAACATGATCAAATGTAACCTGTGTTTTGCCTTTACCGATCAACTCTGAAATTGGAATACACTCATACCCCAACGTACCGAGCGCAACAGCATCCATTGAATAGCCACTTCTTGAAGCATCAATTAACCATGCAGCAATCAACGTGTCATGCAACGTCCCTCGTACTTTGATTCCAGCGTTTTGCAACACAACCAAATCATATTTAATGTTGTGCCCTATTTTTGCAACTGTTTCGTCTTCAAGAACAGCTCTCAATGATTCAATAACAACCCCTTGCTCAAGGTGTTTTTCAGGGCACTTTGTTGGAATGTACGCACCATCTCCTTTACCAAGAGAAATTGAAATACCGCAAAGTTCTGCCGACATTGGATTGAGACCCGTTGTTTCTGTATCAACTGCGAGAATCGTTGCGTTTTCACACCGCTTTACCAATGCATCAAGTTTCTTTTTGGTATCAATAAGTGTATACCCAGCACTGTAGGCGGGGTGATCGCGGTCAGGACCCATATCAAAGAGTCCTCCAGTAATCGTAGGGGTTGCTTTCTTTGGCTTTTTGTCATTGGAAACTGTGGTCTCTTCACCGCGGGCAATTCGTTTTACATCATCTGGAAAACGATTAAACCCCAAGCCACGAAACAAAGATTCGATTGCTTTGACATCCCACGCACTTGGATCTGATTTCGTTTTAGCTAAATCAAAATCAAATTCTACATCTTCTTTTAGTGTCACTAATTTGCGGCTTAGTGTAAGAATATCTCGACTAGCAAGTAAGTTTTCTTTGCGTTTTCCCTTGATTTGATCGATGTTTTCATACACACCTTCGATTGAGCCGTAGTCCATGATCAGTTTTGCAGCGGTCTTAGGCCCAACGCCCGGCACGCCTTGAATGTTATCACTCGTGTCACCCATCATTGCAAGAATGTCGCCAACCATTGACGGTGGGATTTCCATGCCGGGAGTTTTGAAAACATCGTCAGGCACAACTGTTTGCCCTTTATGTGCATCAAATAGTTCGACATGGCTATCAATCAGTTGGGTTAAATCTTTATCACGAGAAATAATTCTCATGTTTAAGTCGGGTTGTTCTTGTCGCATTCGCTTCACCAACGAAGCAATAACGTCGTCAGCTTCCACAACAGGTTCGCCGTATACCGGAATGTTCAATGCTTCTAGAACTTCGAGGCACGCATCAACCTGCACGCCAAAGTCATCTGGCGCTGCTTCCCGATTTGCTTTGTATTCAGGGTCTATTTCTGTACGAAAAGATTCTTGATCACCAGCAACGTCGATGACAACTGCAAGATGCTCGGGTTTTTCTTCGCGAAGCAATTTGAGAAGCATCGCTGTAAAACCATACACCATATTCGTTGGATCGCCCGTCACAGGGCTGCTCATTGGCGTCCGAATTGCATAATACGCACGAAAAAACTGTGCATGACCGTCAATGATGTAAAGAGAGGACATGTTGGTTAGTCCGCAAGTTTTCGAAGCATTGCTTCGGTTGCAGGATCAAGCGTGCGGCTTCGTCTTGCCATCACAGTTCTTGCAACCTTTAAGAATTTTTCAATGCGATATGTGCGAGCACCACTGTCAGTGTGCCACGCGAATCGTGGTGTTGGTGAAGGCGCTGGTTGCGTTGAGGCAATCATTGCACCTGTTCCAACAATTGTTCCGGTCATAATTCTTGTTTCGATTGCAAACTTTGCATGATCTCCAACAAAACAACCGACGAATTGCCTATTCGTTCGATGCCGAGTTCCTTCTAAATCAGTCACGATCACGTCGCCATACGTATTGAGTAAATTAGAATTTGCAGTCCCTGCACCAAAGTTTACCCACGAACCAATCACGCTATCGCCAAGATGGCCCCTGTGTGATTTGTTTGTATTTCCCTGAATAATAGTGCCACCAACCTCACCACCAATCTTGCATTGTGGGCCGATTGACGTGTTCGCTTTAATGTGCGCACCATCAATAATTGTCGAACCTTTTCCAATCCAACATGGACCACAAAGAACCGCGTTTGGTCGGATCGTCGCTCCTTCTTCAACGCGAATTGCGCCTGCAGTTGCGTCGAAGACTACCCCTGGAAATACAACAGCAGATTCATGCACATCGACTCGGTGCGTTCCAACACCGGAACCACCGCTTGGTGGTGAAAGTTCTGCAGCTGTTTCAAGATCTTCAGCAAGGAGTGATGGAAGGTGATCCAAAATATCCCACAGTGTTTCAATGCGAGGATGATCAACCTCGGTTGGCTTGTTATCTAGCAGATGCTTCAAACCCGTTCGCTCTGCAATCATTGAAGCACGATGTGGTTCGTCACATGTAAAACCAGAAGGCGTGCAACCCATTTTTTTCGTCAATCTCTCAAGCGTAGTCAACCCCCCCGTTCGCAGCTCAAACGTTGCTCTAAGATCGCACAGAGGCGCCAAACCCACCGCACCATCATCATGAATAATCCAATCGTTCATATTGCCTATGTTACCTCCAAGTGGCTCTTCGACCTGTTGGCGTAGCAAAACGCCACATCCCGATTGTTGAAAGGAGACACCATCCAAGTGGTACGGCAAGTAAGCCGCTATAGATCGCCGTTGCCAACATTTTTATCAATCCAGAAATCCCCTCAGACCCTGAGAGCGAAGGTGTCCAAGGCATGAGACTTCTTGCGATGAGGATAAACACCTCGACGGCATCTGTGACAACAACGCAGCCGGCCGTAAGGATTACAACAGTGAATACTTTTCTTCGAAACACAACATTTCGTATCTTTACAATGAGAATAACCGAAACAAAAAAGCCAAGCGTATTTGGTCCAATCAGGTGAATTCCTTGGGTAAGCTCACTTTGACCCGGAGATAAGTCTACGAGAAATCCTAGTAGAAGAGCTGTGACATAAGCCATCATGCTTGGGGCAAATAAACCAACAAACACAACAAGGCATGGCATGGCAAGGGGAGTGATCGATCCTAATGAACGAAGTGTAAAAATGCCACCAAAACTTGAATCAAAAGCAAGGCAGAATATTGCTGCGAAAAAGAGAACAAGTAATCTCATTCAACCAACTCCCTTGAGCCAAGTACAACAAGTCGCACAAGATCTCTCGCCTGCCTTCTTGGAACAATCGAGACCCAATGGCGAAGTGGGGCAGCGTCCATGGGACCACTTTCAGTAACTACGCCTAGGACTAAACCAAGTCCCACAGCAGGCCACGACGGATCGTCTAAGACAACCAAATCACCTGTCACTACACCACTATCTGCTGGCACGTCTGTGTACAAACCACCTGCCCCGTCACTCCTAACTAGAGCTTCTGCCCGCAAGGGTGAGCCATACTCTTTGCCGGGATGCGCTGGAACAATTACAACTCGAATATGCCCAACATCACTGTGTATAGATGGTTGAACTTCTATTCTTGTCAGTCCAACACGAATTACTCTGCCAACAATATCCCTGCCAACAATTGCGATATCTCCTTCAGCAATTCGGTCTACATACTCAGAAGAAAGTTTCAATTCAATAATTGCAGTTGTATCACTTGGCTGAATTCCTGTGATGTCAATTGGCAACATCACTGGCGGATTTGGGTTCCTCAATGCAGAGTCGGGCAATAATTGTAATTCACGTAACTGATCTGCTAACTCAGTCGATCGTAACATTTGTGCATGGTAGAGTTGCCTGTAATGGTCTCGTTCACTTTCTGCAAGTTCTGTGCGGCTTTCTGTATCAGATGGCAAATCGGATGGCGCTGCAGCAGGACGAATCCAACCGGACATCATCATGCCAATATGCGAAACTGGTGTAACCGGAATACGTGAGAGATCAGATAAATCACGCGTCCACCAGAGCCAGTTTGCAGGAAACATCGAGAGAACAATGACGATTCCAATTATGATTGGAAGAGCGTTCAGTTTATTACGTGTTGAAAGGAAGTTGCTCACTTTGGTGTGCTTCTTCGTAGAGAATTAATCGTCCATATCCGATTCAAGTGTTGCTTTCCAAAGTTCAAGGTTATCAAGGTAAATACTTGTTCCTCTTGCAACACATGTAAGGGGATCATCGGCAATACTAACTTCAAGACCGGTTGCTTCAGAAATTACTGTATCAATACCACGAAGCAAGGCACCACCACCAGCAAGTGTGATTCCATTATCAACAAGATCTGCAGCGAGCTCTGGCTCTGCACGTTCAAGCGTGCGTGTTACAACATCAATAATTGCTTGGATTGGTTCATTGAGAGATTCGCGGATTTCTTCGCTTGTAACAGTTGTTTTTCGCGGTAGACCATTCACGTTGTCGCGTCCGCGAACATCGATCGTAGTTTCCTTATCCATTGGGGCAGCGGAACCAACTTCAATTTTAATTCTCTCTGCAGTTTGTTCGCCTACTGTGAGGTTGTAATGTTTTTTCATGTAATGAATAATTGCTTCGTCAAGATCATCCCCTGCTACGCGAACTGATTCGCAAGTTGCAATATCACCTAATGACATAATGGCTACTTCTGTTGTTCCGCCTCCAATATCCACAACCATAGAAGCCGTTGGTTCAACGATGGGCATGCCAGCACCGATGCCTGCAGCCATTGGTTCTTCGACGAGATACACCCGCCGAGCACCTGCACGCTCTGCAGAGTCAAGCACTGCGCGTTTCTCTACCGCAGTAATTCCAGAAGGAACTGCTATAACAACGCGGGGACCAATCACGCGAGCATTACCACTGACTTTCCGAATGAAGTAACTCAGCATTGCTTCAGTTATTTCAAAATCGCTAATCACACCATCTTTCAATGGACGAATGGCGGTAATTGAACCTGGCGTTTTGCCAAGCATTTCTTTCGCACTCACACCAACAGCGTTGCCATTATTGAGAACCCTATTCGTGCCACGCTTTACAGCAACAACAGAAGGTTCATCCAAGGCGATCCCTTCGCCACGTACGCACACAAGGGTATTACAAGTCCCGAGGTCAATTCCCATATCTACGCTGAACCAGCTGAGTAACTTATCAAACACCTTCAGTACTCCTCATCCATAAAGATAAAAACCGAGAGGTCTCACAAACCTCATGTATCGAATCATACGCCAATTTCTAATCGTCGGGAGCCTGCCGAGATCTCTATTGTCCTTCAACAATAGCGATTGGACCACCCTCAGTCGTATCTGTAGAAGAATGATCTGAATTGGTGAAGTACATCGCCGCACAAGCAAGCCCAAGGAGGATCATCGCCACAAGTAGAAGTCCTGTAAAGACATCTGGCGTCGCTGTTCTTGTTGAGGAGGTTAAATCTGAGGCTACCATAGATTAATTCCGTCCTTTTGTAGCGAATACTTTGGATCCTGGAGCCACCAAACCACGATCAGAACTCTCAAGAGAGATTCGACCAATAGAGCGGTTTATGTCAACTTCAGCAATTTGGAGGCGACCAAAGAAGGAACTTCCATCACCAACAGCCATAATCCAACCTTCTTTTACACCGTCACGGGAACCTACATTTATTTCTGCAAGAACTTCGTTGTCGTTTCTTGAAACGGCAAGAACGGTAGCAGTCAATGTTCGATCTGGAGCAATACCACTCGATGCAACAGCAACTGTTTCAAGCTCACCAAAACGAGCAATGTATGCGTCAACCATTTCTTGGATAGATGCAAGTTCAATCTCAAACCGTCGACGATCTTCTTGTGCCTTTCGCTTTGCAGCTTCAGCAACTTCAAAATCTTGACGAGATTCTTCCAACTTATCTTCAATCTCTTGCAACGAACGAACAACTTGAAGAACACGATTTCGCAATTCATAATTTTCATCAACAAATCGTTCTTTAATTCGACTGTTCACATCTGATGCAGAAGTAAGCGATTGCATGTTTGCGTCGCGTTGAGCCAAAGATGCTTGGAGTTGGCCTCGATCTGCATGCAATGTATCCAACGCAGTCTTTGTACTTGAAAGTTCTGTTGTCAATCCAGCAATTGTTGCTGAACGAGCGTCAAGTTCTTGTTGAAGAAGTGCACGTTCGGAAACGAGTGCCTTTTCGGCATCAGTTGCCCGAGTATTTGTAACAAAAAGTTCAGCTTTCGAATTCTCCCATCGAACTTTATACGTGTCTTCATTGACGACGAATGTTGCGACGAGTGGGACAATTGCCACTGCTAAGAGTGTGACGAGAACGATGAAGATTTTTGTCAGAATATGCACAAGAAAGCCTCTTGAGTAAATGAAATTCTCGGCATTAGAGGTTAACAAACAGCTGTCAAAGCCTTCCTAGTGCCGAGCCCCACCAAGGGGGAGAAATGAGACGTCATTTGTACCCACTAGCGGCAGCGGTGTCAATGCACTTCGGCCACTGAATCTGCGTTATCGATACGTAGGATGGCCCCTGCGGCGGCAATTTGGACTAGAGGATCCCGATCCTTTAATAGAAGGGCGAGTGGACCTAGATTAAGCTGGTTGCCCTGTGTCCCTAGAGCAACGGCACATTGAGCCCTGAGGTGTGGTTCTTGGCTCGATGTGTAACCCAAAACCAGTGTGGTTGGCATTCGAGAAGGCGCTATTTCCGCAACTGCTGTAGCTGCAACTAGTTGGACCTCATCAGGTTGCCTGTTCGTCGTATCAGATGCAAGACTTTCTAATGTTGGCAAGACAGTGACATCATGGAGCCTTCCTAGAATTTGACATGCGAGTGCTGTCACTTCCGCTTCTGATGCAGAACTAAATACTGCTGCGCGGATCACTTGAAGTTCATCTTTCTCTCCAAGCAAGACAAGGGCTTCAGATAACTGCAAGTTAATGAGTCTTCTACGAATTGGAAGAATACCGTCCATCACATCATGCGATGCAGCATGAATCAAATCTATAGCAGAAGAGTTACCCATTCTGCCGAGAACAAGCGCAGCGTTCCCGCGAAGTTCTGAGTCGCCACTATTGAGCATTTCTGCAAGTGGATTCAAATTTACTTCTGATCCGCATCGATACATTGAATACAACGCAGCAGCCTGCACAGATTCTGATTGATCAAGCATGAGTGGTTCTAACAACACCGTATCTTCACAAAGTTTTAAATCGCCAATCAACATTGCTGAAACAAAACGAACACCGCGATTTTCATCTCCAAGTCCAATGCGAACCGCGTATGAAAGGTCTTCCCTTAGTGCGTACTTCATAGACTCGATTGCATTTGCTCGAATAAAGGGATCGTTTGAATCCACCGCTTCCATAAGGATGTTCATCGCACTCGCATGAACTGTATCTCCATTCACTGCCAGAGCACCCTGCGGTCTCGTAGGTGGCAACCCATCATCGTTCAAACTACGAACTGAATTTTGCTTCGTGCTCCATGGTTCTTCACTCGCCCGTGTTACGGGATCAGGTCCACAGCCAAAAAGTACCAAAAATGTTCCAATTACCATTCCATACATGTTTTTATGTGTCATCACGAATACTCCGAACATTAAAAGTGGAACCAACGAGCAGGATACCGCCAATCAGTGATAGCCACGCAACCAAATCGCCAATATATAGGCTCCATGGGCGTTTCCAACCAACAACTGGGGCTACAAGAAGAGTTGCTTTTGCTTGCAAAGCTGGTTTACCATCGCTCATAGCGATCGATTTCACTTCTCCAAGGGAGTTAATCAGGCAACTCTGCCCAGTATTGGCAACCCGTACCATCGGAGTCCTGTTTTCGATACATCTCATTCTTGCTTCTCTCACGTGCTGTAATCTAGCAACATTCATCTTTCCAAACCAACCATCATTACTGATGTTGATCAGTACGTCAGCCTGCCTCTGATTGTTCTTCCAAACTAATCGTTTTACGACTGATGGCACTGTGTCTTCAAAGCAAATAGGAGTTGCAATTCGAACATCATCTACGACCAAGTTACTTTGATAATCACCAGCGTCCAAAGAAAAAAGCATTGCCGCACCAACCGAATCTCGAACAAGTTGTTCTAATGCGGGCCACAAACTAACATAAGGAATTCTCTCCCCAAACGGTGTAAGAAAAGATTTGTCATACCGCGTTGTATTTCCATCGGGTTGCACAAGTACAGCAGAGTTATATTCTTTTTCTGAAACGATTCGAATCTGTTCTTGACCTTTATCCTCAATGTTCACACCAAGCCAAGTATGTGATCCAACAAGTAATGGAAGATCTATTTCGCTAGCAAGTTCACGAATTTGTTGGGGAAAACCCCACATCAACTCAACACTTGCAGTGTAGGGAGCAAAATCCTTTCCTAGAACTTCAAAGCCCGAACCGGGCAACATGGTTTCAGGCCACACAATGAGACGTGGGGATTGATCTAACTTTGTTTTCTCCCCTACTGCTTGAAAAGTTAGTTCTATTGCAGCAGCAACATCTGCAATTTGTTGCTCTTTGGACCACCCGATTTTGTTGGACTGAGGCACATTGGTTTGAATTAGCGCCATCGGCAGACTGGTCGAAACGGGTTCCTTCTTGACGTAACTGCCGTACAAAGAAGAAATGGCAATCGTTCCAAACATGATCCAGATTGTATGTTTCGTAAGCTTACGGAAATTTGCCAAAGTGGCGCTCCATGAAACTGCCATGAAACTAACAAACCAGACACTTCCAATATCTGCAATCTGTGCTTGAACCGTATCAACGAGCCCCGTACCTGCAAGAAACCACGGGTAGCCGTCGAAAATCACAATCCCACGCAAACATTCAAGGCCGACCCAGATTATTGGAGCTGTAAGCACGATCGATATACGTGACAAACGAGGTGTTGTGATAACTCTACGCAAAAGTACGACAAACAACGGAGCCCAGATCGACATGTACAAACTCAGCCCAATCCAACCAGCAACAGATACATCGATAACCCAATGTTCAAGCCAAAGCCAAAGCGGCACCTGGAATGCAAGGATAATCCATGTTTCATTTTTACATGTAGTGTGCGATGCGATATACACCAACGATGCAATCGAAGCGATCATCGCAAATGAAAATCCAAATGGCGCTGTTGAAAATAAAGTACCAAGCGCCGAAAAGAACGCTAGTCCCACAAGCGTTTGAAACTTCATGTATTACTTTCCAGCGTAATCAATGATGCTCGAGATTTCACTACGCAAATCTTTGCGAGCAACTACGCAATCAACAAAACCACACGATTGCAAAAACTCTGCTCGTTGAAACCCATCAGGCAATGCTTGTTTGATTGTTTGTTCAATTACACGGGGGCCTGCAAAACCAATGAGTGCGTTTGGCTCTGCGAGAATAACATCGCCAAGCATCGCAAAACTAGCAGTCACACCACCAGTTGTTGGATCAGAGAGAACGCTAATAAATAGCCCTCCCATGTCATCGAAGCGAGCAAGTGCAGCAGATGTTTTTGCCATCTGCATCAAAGATAAACCAGATTCCATCATTCGAGCGCCGCCTGATGCTGAAACAATGATGAGCGGCAAATCCTGATCTGCGGCAGCTTCAATGATGCGTCTAATTTTTTCGCCAACAACACTGCCCATGGATCCGCCGAGGAACGTGAAGTCCATCGCGCCGATCATCACTTTCCTACCTTTGATAAATGCTTGACCTGTTTGCATAGCATCGTTAAAACCGGTTTTCTTCTGGGCTGCTTCAAGTCTATCTGGGTATTTTTTCAAATCTACAAATTGCAATGGGTCAGCAGGTGCAAGATTTTCATCATGGGGTTCAAACGTACCAGCATCGACAAGTTGTTCGATCCGTTGAGAGCCACTCAAACGAAAATGATGTTGACATTCAGGACAAACCCAAAGGTTATTTTCTACTGAACGCCGAAAAAGAATTGCAGCACACGATGTGCATCGCATCCAGAGACCTTCCGGAATACCCCGCTTCTTTGCTGGCGATGATGCTTCGTCAGCCCATTGGGTTGTTTGTTGTTGTTTTGTCACAGAGTTTTTGTCCATGCCACTACCCGTATCGGTTATGCGGTACGTAGTCCCTCAATTGCGGAAGCATAATCGTCAGTGCCGAAGATCGCCGAAGCGGCAACAAGCACATCACAGCCTGCTTCCTTTGCAGAATGTACCGTTGCTGGTGCAATACCGCCATCCATTTGTAAACGTTGCGAGGGACGGAGTCGTTCAGAAACGATTGTCACTTTTTCTAGCACTTCTGGGATAAAAGACTGCCCAGAGAAGCCTGGGTTCACGCTCATGATCAAAATAAGATCAAATGCTTCGATATATGGAAGAATTGCTTCCACATCTGTTGGTGGATTGATCGCCAAACCAGCATCCATACCCGCATCGTGGATGGCATTTGCCATTTCGATTGGATTATCATTCGATTCAATGTGACCTGTAAAAAGATTTGCACCTGCATGTGTAAAACTGTCAATGAATGCCATTGGATTATCTACCATCAAATGTACATCGAGGTACGTTGAGGGCAACGCCTTTCGTAACGAAGCACAAAGCGCACCACCCATTGTTAAGTTCGGTACAAAATGTCCGTCCATGACATCAAGGTGAAGAAGATCTGCACCACCTTCGATCACTGCTTTGCATTCGTTTCCAAGGTTTGCAAAGTCAGCAGATAAAATAGACGGGGCAACAAGGGGCAGCGATGGAGGGGATGTGATGAGACTCATTTCAGCGGTCGCACATTTCATTGAACTACACCAGCGTGTCGTCGATACCCATCAAGATCACGCTTATAGTCATCCTTCTTCTTTTCATTTGCAGAAAAGTATGCTTGGCGTTGATATTCTATAGCGTCATCTAGGTCGCCATTATGAAATTTGATTTTCGCTATCGCTGCAAGATACTTTGGATCATTTTTTTGCTTTGCGTTTTTAAGTGCAGTTTCCGCCGCCTGAATTGCGATGGGCATTCTTCGCTGATTCGGTTGCAATTCTGCGTCAGAAGCAATTGCTTCAGCGAGCCATGTGAGTAGTTCTGGATCTTCCTCACCACGAGTAGCAATGATTTTCATTGCAAAAGCATACGCCGCATCAATATCCCGCTTTTTAAGTAACAACATTTTAAATTGTTCAATATACAACTCTGCGAAAACCATTTTGTCTATTGCAATTGCTTCACTGTATGATTTTTTTGCTGCTTCCCAACTTTGTCCAGCAGCATTTCTTCTTGCAGCTGCAATGATCGGTGCTGCTGCTGCTTGTTTTTCTTTGTTGTATCGTCCCGACATAACCTGATCGAGAGTTGATTTAAACTCTGGTGATAGTGGATGCCCAATAAACTGAATTGTTTTAGATCGGTCAACAATAAATGCTGTAGGAATTCCCTTTTGCCCCGATGCTTGCATCCACGCTCTGCTTGTCTTGCTTCGATTGTCAATTGCAACGATGTAATCCATTTTGGATCCCATCCGCTCGACAAACGGTTCGACTACTTCTGCATCCTCATCGGTAACACCAACAATCACGAGCCCACTTGAACCATATTCTTCTTGTAACTCTGAAAGATGAGGAATTGACTTGCGGCAAGGAGGGCACCATGTTGCCCAAAATTCCACTATATACACTTCGGCTTCGGCTTGGTTGAATTCACCTTTCACCCACTGAGCAATATCACACCCAGGAGCAGTTGAACCGACTCCCAATTTCGAACGCTGTGCGTGCGCAATTGCTGGAATGCTAAATAGTGCTACACAAACAAAAATGATAATTCTAGATAAACGCATGGATACTCCTTTGGCTACTGCCTTATGGGAGACAATCATAGAGCATTATCGAGCATTCCAACACTCTCAAATGACCGTCCTTCAAGCATTTGTAAACTCGCCCCACCTCCTGTGGAAATATGGGTTATTTGGGACTCTAAACCGAAGGCAGATATTGCTGCTGCAGAGTCGCCTCCACCCACGATAGAAACAGCACCTTTTTCAGTTGCTTTTGCAATTGCTTCTGCAATTTGGCGGGTTCCAACGTCAAATGGTTCTGTTTCAAATACCCCCATCGGGCCATTCCAGACGATTGTTTTGGCGTGCAGTAATTTGTGCGAGTAGGTTGCTTGGGTTTCGGGACCTATGTCTAGCCCCATCCACCCTTCTGGAATCGGTTCGGTTGCAACCTGAACTGGAGTGCCATGTACTATTTGTTGAGCGCAAACGTGATCGTGTGGCAAAAGCAAATCGGTTGGACTTGCTGCAGCTGCATCGAGCATATCTTTTGCTTCTTGTATTCGATCATGTTCAACCAAACTTTTACCAACCCCTTCCCCGTTCGCTACAAGAAATGTATACGCCATCGCGCCGCCAATAAGAATAGTGTCAACTTTTCCTAGCAAGTGATTGATTGCATTCATCTTGTCAGAAACTTTTGCTCCACCTAGCACTGCAACAAATGGTTTTTCTGCGTGCCTTATCGCATCGTCTAAATATTGAAGTTCGCTTGCCAGAAGTAACCCTGCAACACGTGGCTTCCCTTCCATAACTGCAGGAACACCCACCATTGACGCGTGATTTCGATGGGCTGTGCCAAACGCGTCATTGCAATAGATATCTCCAAGCGATGCTAGTTTTTCTGAGAACATTCTCGAGCCAGTTTTTTCCCCAACATCAAAACGTACATTTTCCAATAAAACAATGTCAGCATTTTGATCATCGTCACCAAAATATACCGGACGATCTAATAATTCAGCAAGGCGGAGAGCAACTGGTTTCAAACTGTACTGCGGTTCTTCACCTTCTCCTTTTGGGCGACCTAGGTGGCTCATCAATGTCAACTTACCCCCACGATCAATCACACTCCTGATGCTAGGCAGCGCAGTCTGAATCCTCCGATCGTCAGTAATTACTCCATTATTTAGAGGCACATTGAAATCCACACGCATCAACACCCGTTTTCCTGCGACGTCCACTTGTTCAATCGTTTGCTTCATCTCCTTATTGTACCTATAAATAATTTTTGACCCGCGATCAACTTGTCCCGTGGTCAAGTTGATCGCGGGTCAGGTACGATGGGTGGAATGCGACCGATCATTCTGATTCTTGGACCAACAGCGGGAGGAAAAACCTCTCTTGCGATTGAATTGGCAAATTCACTTCCAGATGGAGGTGAATGCGTATGCGCTGATTCAATGCAAATTTATACACAGATGGATATCGGCACTGCAAAACCAACAAAAAATGAACAAGAAGCAGCGCCACACCACCTCTTCGATATGATTGACCCATCAACGCAGGGGTTTACGGTTGATTCATGGCTCACCCTTGCAAACAAAACAATTGAAGAAATTCGAAGCAGAGGAAAATGGCCCATCGTTGTAGGTGGAACGAATCTCTATGTGCAAAGTCTTTTGTTTGGGATGTTTGAAGCACCAAGCGCTGACCCTCAACGCCGCGCTGAACTTGATGAACGAACCAACGATGAACTTCGAGAAATACTCCAATCACTTGACCCAGTAGCAACAACTCGAATTCACATCAACGACAGGCGTAGAACAATTCGTGCCATCGAAGTTTCTGAAATCACGGGCAAGCCAATTTCTGAACAACAATCCCAGTGGAATGGGCAAACACCTCGGGAAGATTCACGGATCATAGGGCTCGATTGGGCGGTTGGGAAAATCAATCGCAGAATCAACAAACGGGTCAAATTGATGATGGACGAAGGGTTACTTGAAGAAGTCAAATCGCTTCAACATGAACTTTGCCCACAAGCTGCCGAAGCACTCGGGTACAAGCAGTTGCTCGAACATCTCAGGGGTGAATGTGACCTAGAACACGCAGTGGAGAGAATCAAGATTCTCACCCGCAGATATGCAAAAGCACAGCGTACTTGGCTCAAAAAGTTCAAAGTACTCCCAAGAACGCATTTTATTGAAATTAGTGAAAAACAGCCTCAAGTCATTGCAAAATAAGCACTTATGCATGCTATCGAGGGCTCTTCTTCTCATAATGACGCTTGACAGATCCTGAGAATTCGTTCAAATATCCCGCCATCGACCCCCATCATGCCGATGGTACGGGCGTACCGCTCCAACTATCCTTTATAGAGAACGAATTTTGGCCAAGAAGAAAACAACGAAAAAAAAGACCACGAAGAAAAAAACTAAGGTAGTGGATGCCTCTGGTAAGCAACTTGTAATCGTCGAATCCCCTGCCAAAGCAAGAACGATCAATCGTTACCTTGGTGATGATTTCGTCGTGACTGCTTCTGTAGGGCACGTTCGCGATTTGCCACCACGTGCACCCAAAGGGGTCAAGCAACCAGTACCCGGTGTTGACCTAGAACATGATTTTGCACCGACCTATGAAATTGTCAAGGGCAAAGGAACACTCATCAAAGATCTCAAAAAAGCTGCTAAATCTGCTTCTGCAGTTTGGTTTGCAAGCGACCTTGACCGAGAAGGAGAAGCAATCGCGTGGCATCTTGCTGAAGAACTTAAAATTGATCCTGCAAAAGCAAAGCGAGTGATCTTCAACGAAATCACAAAAAAGAAAATTTCTGAAGCGTTTGAAGCGCCGCATCCAATCAACATGGAATTTGTAAATGCACAACAAGCAAGGCGAATTCTTGACCGAATCGTTGGATACCAAGTTTCCCCTCTACTTTGGAAACGTGTCGCAGGTGGATTGAGCGCGGGCCGCGTGCAATCTGTTGCTGTTCGAATTATTGTCGAGAAAGAAAAACTCATCGAAGCACATATTCCTGATGAGACTTGGGATGTCACTGCAAGATTTGCAATGGACCAACAGAATGCAACAAAAGTTGCTCCGTTATGGAAAGCATTTCTTGAAACAAAAGATGAACGAGGCAAAACTCCAACAAAGAAACGACTCAATGAATTCCTTGCACAACATGGGGGTGTAGAAGGAACGCTCGTCGAACTTGGTGGCAAACCATTTAAAGTTGGAAGAAAAGCAGATGCACACGATGACCTCTCAAAACATCAAAAAACTTTACAAGATGTTGCCACAGAAGTAGGTCTAGAAAACATTCAACTAGTTCTCACCGAGAATCCTGATGGCAAAGGTCCTGCAAAAGATAACATTTCATTGTGTGGCAGTATTGCTAATGGAGTTACATACAAAGTAAGAAATCTTGCGCACAAAGAAACAACTGTTCGGCCTCCAGCACCTTTTATTACATCTTCATTACAAGCCTCCGCTTCAACTGTACTGGGATTTGGTGCCAAACGAACAATGCGTGCCGCGCAAGCACTGTACGAGGGCATTCGAATCAAAGGCGAAGGACAAGTTGGATTGATCACATATATGCGTACTGATTCAACAAATATCTCTGGCGATGCCATCGCATCTGCACGAAGTTTTATTGATGAATCATACGGTTCTGCTTACCTTCCAGAAAAACCAAACTTTTACGCTTCATCAAATAAATCTGCTCAAGAAGCACACGAAGCTATTCGCCCAACTGATTCGCATCGACATCCTGATAATCTTCCTGCAAGTATGGACGAAGATCAACGTCGTTTATACCGATTGATTTGGTCTCGCTTTGTCGCATGCCAAATGACGAATGCAAAATGGAACCGAACAGAAATTTTCATGATTCGTGATGACAAGAACACGGGAGCAATCTTCAAAACTGCCGGCAGAACCCTTGCATTTGATGGTTTTTACAAAGCGAGTGGTGTTCCATCATCAGATTCCGAACAGAATTTACCTGATCTTCAAGAAAGCGATCCCCTATACCCATTCGATATTGCAACAAAGCAAGTTTTTTCATCTCCTCCATCGAGATACAGTGAAGCTTCTTTAATTAAAGAGCTCGAGAAACAAGGGATTGGTCGACCATCAACGTATGCATCAATTATTGATGTCATCCAACGTAGAAACTACGTTGAAAAAATCGATCGATCATTTTGGCCAACAGATCTCGGAGTTGTTGTGACCGAGAAATTAATTGAAGCATTTCCAATTTTGATGGGCGTTGAATACACAAGATCTCTAGAAGAAAGACTTGACACCATTGCCGAAGGTGATATTGGTTGGGTCGAAATGCTCCACGATTTTTACGGACGTTTTAGTGCTCGTTTAGAAACAGCATACGAAGAAATGTCGCACGCGAAGGCTGCGATGGAACCAGCCATCTATAAGTGTCCAGAGTGTGGAAGCCAAACCGCATATCGGTTTGGAAAAAACGGGCGGTTCCTCACATGCGGCGCTTACCCAGATTGTAAATATGCCGCACCGATCGATCGAAAGGGAAGACCAACACTACCAGAGCGTGTAGATGTTGCGTGCCCAGAAGATGGATCAGCAATGGAAAAACGAATTGGACGCTTTGGTCCATTCTTGGCATCCGTCAATTACCCAGATATTAAAACATGTGTAAACCTTGATAAAAAAGGTGGCATCAAATATCCAACCCCACCGCCTCTTCAAGTCGATTCACTAAGTTGTGAAAAATGTGAAAAATCGATGTACCTCCGACGCGGGAAAAAAGGACCTTGGCTTGGCTGTTCAACTTTTCCAAAGTGCAAGGGACGCATGGGCTGGAAATCGCTAGAAGAAACTGTACAAAGTGAACTTGAAGCGGCACTAGAATTGCATGAACAAGAACACCCTCAAGTTATTATCAAACAAATGGATGGCACTGAAATACCAGAGGGCACACCTGTCACGGATCTCCTTCTTCCGGGTAGTGTTGCTGAACTTGAATTGTTTGAAGCTTAATCTTCACACTTTCTACTTGCAGCGTAGAATGTCTGTGTGAATCAAAAAAACACGAGACAAATTCAAGTAGGCGATGTCACTATTGGTGGCGGTGCTCCTGTCTCAATCCAATCAATGACTTCGGGATACACCTACGAAATTGACGCATGTATTGCTGAAATACATCGACTTCAAGCGGCTGGTGCGGACATTGTGCGAGTTGCAGTTCCACAAAAATCAGATACTGCAGCACTACCGGAAATCCTCAACCAAGTAACAGTTCCTATCGTTGCAGACGTACACTTTCATTACAAGCGTGCGCTTGAATCAATCTCTGCTGGCGTTCATAAAATTCGACTAAATCCAGGAAACATAGATGATGAATCGCAAGTTTGCGAAGTCATTGATGCGTGCAAAGATGCTGGAATCCCTATACGAGTTGGTGTCAACGAAGGGTCAGTCGTCGAACGGAAAGACAAACAGAAAAGACAAAAAGAACTTGCATCATTTTTTGCTGACCGCCACCAAGGACATCTTCTAGCGATGATGATTGTGAAACTTGAAGAATACATCGAACTATTTGAAAAGCAGAATTTTCACGACATTTGCCTCAGTGCAAAACTTATGGATGCACGATTAGTTATTGATATCTACGAAGAAATTTCTAAACGTTTTGATTACCCCTTGCACCTCGGGGTCACCCATGCTGGCCCAAGAGAAACTGGCGCAATCCGTTCGATCTCAGCACTTGGCTCGCTTCTTTCTTCTGGAATTGGTGACACCATTCGAATTAGTTATGCGAGCGATCCTGTCTTCGAAGTTGAAGATGCTGTCGAATTACTGAACTGCCTTCATCTCAGAGAGCGAGTTGGTGCTGAATTGATTGCATGTCCAAGTTGTGGAAGAATCCAAGTCGATTTATTTACACTCGTAGAAGATGTAAGAAAACAACTAGAAAAAGACATCGTACTTCCACTCAAAGTTGCTGTCATGGGATGTGTTGTGAACGGTCCCGGGGAAGCAGAAGGCGCGGATGTTGCTGTTTTTGCTGGCGATCGCAGAGGCATTATCTACGTGCAAGGTGAAAAAGTTGCAAACGTCAGTGAAGATGAAATTCTAAAACGGCTACTTGTTGAGTGCAACGCTTTGCAAACACGAGTTCGTAACGGTGAAACGAAACTTGGCGAAAAGACAATTGCAATTACTCCCCCTTCTGAATTAACCGTAGAGGGGGAAGCGCATTGAAAAAATTTAGAACATTTGGTTTTACACTTGTCGAAATTCTTGTTGTGCTTGTCGTGATAGCAGTTCTTATTGGTCTACTTTTCCCTGCACTAAAAGGAAGCATTGCAAGAGCAAAGAAAACAACAGAACTCAATGCAATCAGGCAAGTTGGTGGGGCGTGGGCAATGTATTCCATAGCAAACCTTGATCGATTAATGCCCGGACATCTCACAACGAAAATTCAAGAACGATGGGATGTTGCATGGGCATATCCAGATGAATCGCTCGTTCCTCCAGCTCCTTTTTATCAAGAAAACGATCCAAATATTGCAGGTCCATATCCATGGCGGCTTCTTGATCGACTGAACTATCGGTGGGAAACATTGATTGATTACAAAAATCCAGTGTGGAATGCGATGCAAGTTGTTGAACATGCTGAAGAAATAGCAACACAACCAGCATTTGGATACAACGGTTATTATCTCGGTGGTTTTTGGGAAACCGATGGTCACTTTCATGAACCAAAACTAAAATTTTCCAAAGTATTGCTACAACATGGTCAAGTAGATAATGTAGTTGCCAGAGTAGCAAGCCAAATTACTACACCCACGAATATGATCGTGTTTTGCAGTAGTTTTCATGCACAACCCGGAGAACACCGCCATTTACTCGATGATATTGATGGATCTTACCTCGCTGTTCCACGTATTCTTGCAAATGTGGTGCAGTGGGAACCACGTGAGAATGGTGTCGAAGCATTTGTTGATACAAGTCCCCCTCTTGGCCGTTACAACGGACTACCTGCAATTTTCTTTGCTGATGGACATGTTGATGACGTTCAGATGTACGACCTCGCAGATCAAAGAATGTGGATTCCTAAAGCACGAGATATGGGGAACACGCCCGCACATGATTTTTCACACAGTGAGTAAATAACAACGATGCGAAAGGTTGTCACTGTTCTGATGAGTTTTTTTCAACCTCTTGCGCTTTGTACATCTGATATTTGAGCATAAATCGCATTCGAGTCATATCGCTTGCATCAAGCAACGATTCTCTAGGATCGACGCTCATCGAAGAGAACCACTTGTCTTCTACAGGTGTATATCCAAACAATTTTTCCATTCTTTGTGCTAGGTCAACCATGTGACCCGCTCCGTAGAGTATTCCAATAGATGAAACATCTTCTGCAGAATCTAATACTGCCGCAAGGTCTGAAAGAACTTCCGTGTTTCGGTCAACAATAATGACTTTGAGGAGTTCTGGTTCTATTTCTTGCATGAGTTGCGAATCAGCCATCGACAAGACCTCGATCATCAGCAACCGAGCTGTTGCCGATACACCACCACCAGAAAGTGCATCAAGGAGAGGAATAACCTGCATCATGCTGTTTGCAATTTTTGCAGCAAAAGATGCACCAGTGATTGTGTCTAACAACGCGGTGTCCGCCCCGCCATCCTCCAATTTTTGTTCAACTTCGTCGATCGTCAAATCGCTCACAAACCAATTTGGTTCTTCGTATGGCAGCATATCAAGTTGGAATGCAAGACCAAGTGAATCGGCCATAGTTTGTTGAATATTATCACTAGGTTTTTCAGTTTCTTTTTCGATGTCTTCTTCAGTAAACTCTTCATCAAAAGATGCAATCTCAACCGTTCTCGTTTCGATCAGGTCAGCGGCTTCTCCTTCTCCGCCTTTCTTTCCATCTAAACCAAAACTTGTAAAGGTTATTGTTCCCAACTCTTCATCTGAATCAATAACAATTGGGTTTTCCCAAGCATCAACTGAAACATCATCTAGCCAACCCGAAAGACGACGATCCAAAATGGACGCATCGGTTATCACATCATCCATTGTCATTGGCAACATTTCAATTTCTTTTGCTGCTGCTCCTGCGGAATCTGCAACAAAAACCAAAGATTTTTTTGTTGTTTCAATTCTTTCTTCAGGTGTATCTCCCATAGGTGGGCGAGAACCACTTGGACGGACAGATTCATAAAGCACCACGTCTAAACTTTCAAGCAATGATGCAACTTGTTCGTAAAAAGATTCGTCTGCTATATGCGCAACTCCAACGAGCCAAACATCTGGGCGCCCTTCTGCAGCATAGCGGCGAGAAACTACTTCCAACGAAACAATATTGTCTCCGTTTACTCTTCGTGTCCATTGTTGTGCTGGTTCTGCCACAACAGGCTTGTCATCAAATAACACTGTTGTTGCAAGTGCAAGTGTACAAAACAAGATCATGATTCATTTCCTTTCTTGGAGTTCACCTCTTCATGAGAAATTCCCTGCTGAGCTGCAGCAATAATCATCTCAAGTCGACCAATTGTTTGGGAGGCCCACCCTCGAAAAAGCATATAAGGAAATAGGGTCACCAACGCAACGATCAAGCCGAGTGCTGTGGTCAGTAGTGCTGCTGCGATGCCCCCAGCAACATCGGATGGATCGGTGAGTGTTGCTTGGTCACCGAGCAATCGAAATGACGCAATAATCCCCATCACAGTGCCAAGAATACCAAGAAGCGGTGCGGCAGTAATAATTGTCGATAAGGCAACCATGAAACGATCTAGCCTAGGTCGTTGCCGCTCGACTGCTTCAAGTGCAACTGCATCGCTTGCACCTTGAGAAATCAAAGCATTTGCAACTTCACCGTAAGGAGAACCATCTCTTCGAGTTAGTTTCCTCACAGTTTCTTTATCACCCGATCGAAAAGCGATATTCATTTTTTCCAACCGGCGTAAATTTCCCCGCCCCCCCATCAACAACCAAAACCAAACGCGTTCAAGAATCAAGGTCAAACTAATGACGCTCAATACAAAGAGTGGAATCATGACGATTCCACCACGATTGATCAACGAAGTCAGATCATCAATTCCAGTATCTACCATACGTAGAGTATATGTTGTGATTTTCAATAGATGTACCTGGTACGAGACCGAGTACAACGCCGAGTCCAAGACCAAGTACAACGTCGGGTGCAGCGTGTAAAATCTAATTGTGAAACCTCAATCAACAGAAAAACCACCAGACCAGGTCGAAAAGGCTGCTTTTATGGTCGAGCCAGAACTTGCTCGAAGAATCAAGGTTGCGCAACTCCCGAAAAACTTAGAAAGCGCTGCCCTCTACGCTGTGAGTGGTGGAGGAAAACGTGTCAGACCCGCCCTCGCGCTTCTTTGCTGCGAAGCTGTCGGAGGGTCATGGAACGATGCCATGGGCGCTGCAATTGCTGTCGAATACATCCACTGTTTTAGCCTAGTACACGACGATCTACCGTGTATTGACAATGATGATCTGCGAAGAGGAAAACCCACTCTTCATATCCACACAAATGAAGCGATGGCTGTGCTCGCCGGAGACTTGCTCCTCCCCCTCGCCATGCAGCAGATTTCCCAAGGTTCACTCTCTCCAGATCTTGAAACACAACTGTGCCAGACACTCTCCAAAGCAACTGTCGACATGGTTGGTGGGCAAGTCTACGACACACTTGGTGGATTACCTGAGCACTTCGATGATCTTAAGGGGCTAGAGAGTATTCATCGAAATAAAACTGGATCGCTCATACATGGTGCATGCAAAATGGGCGCGCTCTGTGGAAACGCATCTGTAGATCAACTTCAAGCAATTGACACATTTGGGCATTCCATAGGGTTGATGTTCCAAATCGTTGACGATCTCATCGATCTTCACAGCCCTACCCACCATGTTGGAAAAGCAACTGGGAAAGATGCTGCCGCAGGAAAAACAACATATCCCGGCGTGCTTGGCGTAGAAAAATCCAAAGAAACGATTGAAAAACTAAAAAAACAAGCTGAAACTGCACTAGAACCGCTAGGAAATGCAGGAAAGACTTTACAAACTTTCAATGTTTGGATGGCTTGCCGCACAAGATGATCGTACAATACACCCCTTGGCATGGAACTTATCTACCTCCCAAAAATTGAATCCCCTGCTGATCTTCGCAAGATCTCGGTAGACGAACTCCCAATTCTCGCTAAAGAATTACGGCATGTCATTTGCGAACAAGTCAAGGAGGGTGGTGGCCACCTAGCACCAAACTTAGGTGTTGTGGAATTGACGATCGCTCTACATTACGTCTTCGACTTCGCCCATGATCGACTCCTTTTCGACGTTGGGCACCAATGCTACACACACAAATTACTCACAGGTAGATTCCCATTATTAAGCAAACTTCGCCAACGAGGTGGGATGTCTGGATTCCCAAATCCTGATGAATCACCTTATGATTTGTTCGCTGTCGGTCACGCTGGAACTGCGATTTCAACAGGCGTCGGCATGGCTCGCGGTGACACACTCAGTGGCGAAGCGTTCGATCCAGCTAATAATGAAAAAGGCCGTCACGTTGTTGCGTTTGTTGGTGACGGTTCTATCGTAAACGGTGTTGCAATGGAAGGCCTAAATAATGCAGGCACTTTAAAAAGGCAATTCCTTGTCATCCTCAACGATAACGGCATGAGCATCGCCAAACCTCAAGGTGCAATTTCCTCATACTTTGATCACCTTAGAGTTGGCACTACTTATCGTTCGCTTAAACAAACTGCAAAAAATGTCATGGGCAAAATTCCTGGTGGCTCTGTGCTTGGTGATTTTTCTCACCGTATGACGGAGATGATGAAAGATGCTATCTCCGCAGATTCATGGTTTGAACATTTTGGTCTACTTTCTGTTGGTCCAATTGATGGGCATGACCTGCCTTCACTTATTAATGCACTCATAGAAGTAAAAGATGTTGACAGGCCTCTCTTGCTACATGTTCATACAACAAAAGGAAAGGGGTTTTCCTATTCGGAAGATGACGCGACTGCATTTCATTCTCCAAAACCTTTTGAAGTCATCAAAGACAAAATCAAAGTTCATTCTAGCGGGCGAAGTTTTACTGCTGCATATGCAGAGGCAATGACAGTTCTTATGGAGCATGATGAGCGCATCGTCGCTGCAACTGCAGCGATGCCAGATGGCACAGGGGTTGATAAATTACTTGAAAAATTTCCAAACCGCGTTTGGGATACTGGGCTTTGCGAATCTCATGCATTCGACATGCTTTCGGGAATGGCAAAAACTGGATTTAAACCGTTTTTTGCTGTCTATTCAACTTTTTTACAACGGGCATTTGACCAAGCTTTTCAAGAGTCTGCCTTGCAGGGTTTGCCGGTTCGATTATGTTTAGATCGCGCTGGCGTTGTCGGCGGCGATGGTGCCGTACACCATGGTTTTTGCGACATTGCACTCCTACGTGTTCTTCCAAACGCAGCGCTCATGGCGGCGATCGATGAACCAACACTGAATGCCGCGCTCACCTTTATGGCTGGATATGAATCTGGTCTAAGTGCTGTCCGCTATCCAAGAGACGCGGTTGCCAACCAAAATGGAACCTGCGAACCATATGTACTTGGTAAGGCACACCAATTGCGATCAACAAATAACCCTGACCTTGCGATACTCGGTTTCGGTGTACCAACGATTGCTGCCCTTGAAGTTGCCGAGCAACTTGATGGTGCCCATGCAATTGATGTATACGATGCACGTTTTGCCAAACCTGTTGATGGTGAATTACTTGAACAACTTCTCACGAATGATATTCCAATTATCACCATTGAAGATCATTCCATCACAGGCGGTTTTGGCGCAGCCGTTTTAGAAGAAGCGTCAAACAAAAAACTTGACACATCATTAATTACCAGACTCGCTCTACCCGATCGATGGATCGGACATGGTTCAAGGGCGCAACAACTTCGAGAAGCTGGCATTGACGCTGAAGGCATCGCTCGTTGTGTTTCACAAATACTTATTGAGCGACCAACTTCCGTGTCAACCATTGAACAACCAATCACAGGTGGATAAAATCTCCCCATGGCAATTTTAATTATTGAACACAGTGAACGAACAGGTTCCGATCGACTTGGAATGCACCTTAGAAACGATGGACATCTTCTCAAAGTAGTTCGTGTACATCTTGGTGAAAAATTGCCATCAGATTTACATGGCTTAGATGGCATCGTTTCTTGCGGTGGACCACAGGCTCCTGATTGTGATGAACCATGGGTGGAACAAGAACTAACTTTGTTACGAGCAGCGGATGAAGCAGATCTTCCTATTCTTGGTATTTGTCTTGGTTGCCAGCTGCTCGCCCGTGCGCTCGGTGGAACCCTTTCGCACCTTTCCAAACCAGAACTTGGCTGGTTCAACATTACCCTTTCACCAATTGGTCGCGAGCACCCTCTTCTTGCTGGCCAACCATGGTGTGGTCCACAATTTCATTGGCACCACTGGCAAGTTGAAACTCTTCCAGAAGGAGCTACCGTTCTAGCATCAAATGAAAAATGCAACATTCAAGCATGGATGAAAGGCGTAAATACGTTCGCTGTACAGTTCCATCCAGAATGTGAACGTGGAACAGTTACTGATTGGATCAACGATGATTTGCGAACACTTCACGAGTATTCAATAGATTCGCAAACTATTGAAAGTGATTCTGACAGGTTCTTTCCTGATTACGTAAGACTCACAGAAAGATTCTTTGATGCGGTTTCGCAAATACTCATGCCGATGTCATCAAGGTTTACACGGCAAAACGCGTGAGCGATTCACCACACTATCTTCAGCCATATCAAGAAGCTGTAGAAAATTACGGCGGAACTTTTGATGCGACTCTTTGGCATTCTAAAGAAGGACAGGTAAAACGGTTTGAAGTTTTTTGTAGTTTTGCCAATTTTGCAAACCATTCGATTCTTGATGTAGGCTGTGGCATTGGCGATTTTGCTCAATACCTTATCGAAAAACAAATAAACTATTCTTCGTTCCATGGCATCGATGCGATGGCAGAAATGATCAACACCGCAAACACTCGCTCTTTCCCAAATGCAAGATTTTCTGTTGTAGATATTGTAAAAACCCTCGATGATCTTCCTCGTGTTGATTGGATTACATGTTCGGGCACGCTCAATGCAATGGGTGAACCGCTCGCGATCAAAATCATAGATAATCTTTATGCTCACTGCACACTTGGGCTCGCTTTCAATTTCCTATCAGACCAGTCTCGACGCGACCCAAACTCTGAATCATTAGAACCTGCTTCCAGATTCCACACAGTCGGAATTTTAGAACACGTGTTGCAAAAAACTCCACATGTGGCGTTCACCCAAACGTACATGGAAGGACACGATGCAACAATTGTCATGACAAAAAATAAGTTGGATCAATAAACAACCCCCGAACCCCGCAGGTTATGTTCATCAACCGAAGACCAATGAAGCCGTAATTGACCTTCTATGGAGATCAAGTTCACTTCTTGTAAAAAACAGCACGAAAAAAGGAACTATTTTTTGGTTTTATACAATCATGCACTACAATACGTCGAAACCCATAAGGAGAAGAATCAATGGAACCATCAACAAATAATGCACCAACAGAACGCCCTGCAACCATACGTGTCTTAGCAACAAGCGGAGGTTTTCGCACCTTTGTTGCTTTTTTTGCCGCAATGCTACTCTTTGTAGTTGTATTTTTGATCGGCGTTGGCACAGGCGTTACCGGTTTTGCCGCAGCCATCGAAGACAAAGGCTCAGTCAGTGAATCCACCATGTACAAAGGAAATACATCATCAATTGCCGTTCTAGACATTTCGGGCGGCATTAATGGATCTACGTCTTCATACGCCACTGCTGCTGTAAATAAAATTCTTGACAATAAGCACATAAAAGCTGTCGTTCTTAGAGTTGATTCACCTGGTGGTGGAGTTACCGCTTCAGATGAAATTTGGAATGAAGTGCAACGACTCAAAGAAGCACAATTACCTGTTGTTGCAAGTTACGGTGGGGTCGCTGCTTCAGGTGGTTATTATATTTCTTGTGGTAGTGATTACATCATGGCGCAAGAAACTACGATCACAGGATCAATTGGCGTCATTGCTAATATCATGACATTCCAAGAAACTTTAGAAAAACTTGGAATCAAACCAATCACGCTCATCGCTAAAGATTCGCCACAAAAATCTGTCGCAAACGATGTGTACAGAAATTGGACTGTAAAAGATAAACAAAAAGTAACTGGCTTCTTAGACGCTGCGTACAGTGTCTTTCTCAAGCGTGTCCAAGAAGGACGTAGCCACGTCATCAAAGATCCAAAAACAATTGAAGGTATTGCCAATGGCTCGGCTTACACTTCAGAAGAGGCGCTTGAAAACGGATTGATCGATGGAATCGGTTATCTCTCAGATGCGATCTCGATTGCAGTGAAACAGTCTAATTTGCAAAATGCTGATCCCACTATTCTTCGTTATTCACCTCGCAAAGGTGGCTTTGGATCGATGTTCGGTGCATCCTCAACTCCACCAACTACTGAACAACTAAAAACTCTTCTTCACGAACTATCGTCTCCAGATTTACAGTACTTGTTCAACTAGAAACGGATTAGAAAAATGTATATGAAACTTCTTTCGGTGGCATGCATTGCCGCCTGCGCTATCGGTTCGCCCAAACAACCTCATGACATTACTGCAATTGATGTCGACCATGCAATCCAACGAATCAAAACTGAACTCCTTGACAGGTTTGACGAAGAGAGAGGTTGGGAACCGGAAGTCAATCACACTAACTGGCTCAGCAAAGGTCTTGGTGGATCAACAGCAATAGCAACTCTCGCACTTCTGAGCGCGAACGAATCACAACATTCACGCATACTCAAAACTGCATTGCAACACATTGAAAGTGTCAAAACTCCAAGCACGTATGTATGCTCGTTGAAAATAATGATTTACAGTAAGTTATCACCACGTTTCGACAAACAATTAAAACTGAATGTTCGTAGGATTGTCGAATCTATGAACAGGTCAGGAAGCTGGGGATACAATAGTGAACCACCAATTTCAACTGAAACTGCATCTCCGATTATTCGTCGGTTCGCATCCGTTGCGCTTTTGGAAGCACATCGAAAAGGAATCCGTATACCCTCTGCTTGCTTTGGTGCAATTGCAACAACGCTTATACAAACACAGCACGTTGATGGGGGTTGGTCACACGCTCAAGAAAAAACAGCCCCAAATGCAACGGTTGCTGGCTTTAATTGTCTACTCGGTGCTGATGAAGTACTTGGCGAATCACTTTCAAAAACAAACCGTCAAATCATGCAGCGGTCGCTGCAACAATCACTCGATTGGCTTAATAAAAATTACACGCCAAAAAACAATACAGGCGGAACGGCAATGACGACCTACCTTTGCGGATTAGAGCGAGCAGCCATGAGTTGTGGTCTTGATCAGCTTCGTGAAAGTGACTGGTATCGCAATGGAGTTGCTGCAATCCTTAAAGCACATTGCACATCAAAAAACACAGTAAAAGGAAGCACTGTAAATCTTTCTTTTGCTTTACAGTTCTTAACTCAAGGGAGAGTTCCCCTTGCACTTGTCGAACTCCGAGCAATTAAAACATCACTCGACCCCATTAGGCTTTCTCGCAAAATTGCCACATCAGTTTCTAATCAAATTGAACAAACACTCAGTTGGCGAGTAATCACAACAGATGACAACGTACATCGTTGGCTCCAAGCACCACTTCTTCTAGTACAGGACCCAGATGCACTTCCAGAAAACCAAGACGTTATGCGAGAATATCTTGATCTCGGCGGTTTGCTTCTATTGTTTGGTGACAAAAACAATGCTCAGCTTTTTACAACATACGCTTCTGAGATTTGTCCTCAATCGGTTCATAACGCAACCCGAAAAAAACATTGGTCGCTCAACTTGATTCAAAATGCGGAAGGAATACAAATTGATAGTTGGAACGATGGCGTGCGAGATCGAATAATTCTTGTACGGCAGGATCCACAAAAATATAGTTCGAAGAAGCAAACACAACTTACTAAAGCCGTTGTCAATATTTGTTGTGGAGCAGCAGAGCTTTCTAAATGGAGAACAAGATTGTCACAACAACAAATAGAACTAGATCGAGATGCAATTGTTCTCGCCATGCACGAAGGTCACTGGGATGTTGAGCAATTGGGGCTTAGGAAAATTGGTATGACATCAAAGCCACTTAATCAACTCTCACCTTCACAAATAGCAATTGTTGGTGGAATTAATGCAGATGATGCAACCGACAAACTTGCATCAGATGTGATTTCCTTTGCAAAAGATGGCGGTTTTGTAATCATAGAACCAATTGGCGGTCTTAACGATTTCGTCCCATCAATGCGAACTAACATTGGCAAACGGCTTTCGACTTCAATCGAACCAGACAGCACACTTGTTAGAAAAATGCAACCCGTTGGGTTTCGTGGATGGACACTACGAAACAACACAGTCGTCACATCACCACTTGTTGCTCGAGTTGGAAGTGGGCAAATTATTTTCTTAGATGGCGATATTCGAACAGCTCTCCTTGGACAGCCCATGTGGGGCATCCATGGTTATGACACGCAAACAAGCATTGCGTTACTAGATGCAGTTTGTGAGCGTGTAAGTGGAGTACATTGAACCCCAAGGTGATGGGTGCATAACTAAACTCACTTACAGCAGCGCACATACTCGGCTCGTTTTAGTATTTTTGGTAGAGTGTCGTTGAGACCCATGAAACACACATCTCTTGCATCATTTGCGATCACAATCATCATTGCAACAATGTGCGGCGCTTGGATTTCACACAATAACGCAGAAGAAGCTGACATTCAAAGATTGCTGAGTTCAACAGCAACAATTGATCAACTAGCGGGCATCGAAAAAATAAAACATGAATCATTTGATTCTCTTGTAAATCGGCTTAGTCCCCTCCTAAAGAGCGAACCAATAGTTGCAAACAGCGCTTGCAATGCACTTGTGCAATGTGCCTTTCGGGAATCGTGCGTTCACCAACTTGATCAACTACACATCCATACAACATTACTTGAATCTGCGAAGTGGTGGAATACAAAAAAAACAAAAAGTTTATCTAATCCAGAAAATTGCGCACTCGCCTGTGATAAAAACGCAAGCCCTTGGCTTCGGCGACTCGCAGCTCTACATTGCGACTCTCTTGACTCTGAATGTCTCGATGAATTACAAACGATGCCATTGGTCGATCGAGACGGTAGCATTCTCCTCTCCACACTTGCCTTGCACAAACATTCTCTATCTTCTAAAACTTCCTTGTGGAATACAAGTATTGATATTGACCAAAGAAAAATATTTATTCTGCTTCAAGGCCTTGCAAAAAAAAGTCTTCGACACACCGATTCAGACCCAACGGTGCAACATATTTCAAAAATTCTCACCAATAAGAATGGAATCCTTGCATGGCGATCAATGCACTTAACAAATGGTCTTATCGATCCTGATATTTTTCTCTCTGGATTAATTGTTGATCAAGTGGCTTTCTTGCAACTATTGGTTGAGTCTGCGCAAGCTAATCTCTGGCAACATCCTGAGCATCCAGTTGAACTTGCAAGAATTTTTGTGCCAGAAATTACTAGTGTTCTGCCAGAATCTTTACTTCTTTCAAGTGAAAACAGAGTGAAATGGTGGAACTTATTCGCTTGCGGACTTTTGATTGAAGAGCGATGATATGTGCATGAAAGCAACCACAGCATTGAGCGTAATGATGATGCCAAGAGATGCTAATATTTATGGCACTATTTTTGGTGGAATTATTCTTTCCTATATTGACCAATCAGGATATGTAGAAGCCAGAAGACATGGTGTACATCGGTGGGTCACCGCTTCTATTGATAGAGTTGATTTCAAAGAACCTGTTTTTGTTGGAGATGTTGTTCACTTTATCACACAAACCTCTACAACCGGAACATCTTCCGTTGTTATTGACGTGAAGGTTGAAGCAGAACGTTTTGACACCGGCGATCATGCATTGGTTACAGAAGCAACGCTTACAATGGTCAGTGTCTGTGAAAAAGGTAAACCCATTCCATTCACAGGACCACCAACAGTCGAAGCGAAGGATGTGACATGACCCTTTCTCTTGGTGTACTTTTTAGTGGTGGTGGGCGGACCATCCTAAATTTACTCGATTACATTGACCGCGGAGACCTTGATGCAACGATTGATATAGCAATTGCATCAAGAGAAAACATATCTGGTATTGATCGGCTTAACGAAAGAGGCCTTGACGTTGCAATTGCTAAAGTTGGTGCAATGTCTGGTGATGAAGCAGATTCTCGTACAAATGTATGGCTAGAAGAGACAAAACCAGACCTCATCTGTCTCTGTGGGTATTTACGGCTCTTAGTTATTCAACCGTGGATGGAGGGCAGGGCTCTCAACATTCACCCCGCCCTGCTTCCAGCCCATGGCGGGAAAGGCATGTATGGCATGCGAGTTCACAAAGCAGTTCTTGAAAGCGGAGATCTCACCTCGGGCTGCACCGTGCATCTCGTCGATGGTGAATATGATCATGGATCAACAATTTTGCAGTTGACCTGCGATGTCAAGCAAGATGATTCTCCTCAAACACTCGCAGAAAGAGTTTTTTCCCTTGAATGCGAAGCCTATCCGGAAGCAATCAAGCAATTAGTCGCAACTCTGCAACCTTGACTATGATGCACCTTAGATGAGCTCAAATAAAAAAACTCCTTCAGCAAAGCCCAAACGAGCCTTTCTCCGAGGACTAGCCGTTCTTCTTCCTTCTGTGTTGACGCTGTGGTTGATGGTGAAGGCATATCAATTTATTGATTCTGCAATCGCGCAACCAATTAACGGTGGCATAAAAATGCTCGTCGTACAAACACCAAGCTATTTTCCTGGTGCAGCAGATTATTTTGCCATTGGTCCAAACGAAAAAGAACTCCACGAAGCAGCTCTTCAACAAGAACTTTCTATAACTGACAAAAAAGAAATGCGATCACTTACTATCGAACTTCGTACGCAATCTGTTAACAAATGGTGGGACGCACATCGTTGGATGAACTTACTTGGGTTACTTGTTGCAGCGGTGATCGTCTATATTTCAGGCCGACTTGTAGGTGGTTGGCTCGGTCGTGCGGCGTACAAACGAATCGAAAAAATTATGGTGGCTGTACCTGTAATACGAAAAGTCTATCCGTATATAAAGCAACTTGTTGATTTTTTAATCAACGAGAACGACGCGCCAAAATTCAGCAGCGTCGTTGCAGTCCAGTATCCTCGAAAAGGTATCTGGTCGGTAGGATTTCTTACAGGTCCAACCCTACAAACCCTTGAAAAACAAACTCCAGATTCTGTGACTATTTTTATCCCAAGTTCTCCAACACCATTTACAGGTTATACAATCACTGTCCCCAAAAAAGATACGCTCGATCTTCCTATAACTGTTGAAGAAGCTATCCGATTCTCCGTCAGTGGCGGCGTTCTCGTGCCAGACCACCAACTTCTGAGCGATACAGGAGTTCCTGCTAGAATAGATACGTCTAACGAAGATTCCAACGAAGAAAATCATGATGAACCTATGGAACGAGAACCAGAACAGGATCAAACATAATGCAGATTAATGTAAGCAGTAAATTATTTGATATGACTCCAACAATCGAAGAGTACATCGTCGGAAAATCAGAAAAACTCACTCGTTTTTTTGATCGCATTGAACAAATAGATGTAAAAATTGAAAAAACAACCCACGGATACACGTCTGAAATTATTGCAAATGTCGAACACCACGATCCTATCGTTGCGAACAATGAAAATAACGATATGCACGCATCAATCGATGGATGTGTAGATCGGGCGGTTCGCCAACTAACCGACCTGAAGTCTCGGCTTCGAGAT
>PVBE010625430.1_pt1 | contig 34369 bp, 22 predicted proteins | sample 1631181 | NCBI WGS metagenome assembly PVBE01 (sample SAMN08397723, study PRJNA350692) | Marine metagenome, whole genome shotgun sequencing project. | isolation source: water | place: Pacific Ocean | collected 2012-04
AGCGAGAGGATTGGCGTCACAAAGAGTCGAAGCAAGAATTGGGTGCAAGATTCTAAACACGATGACGGAGCTGGGGATGCCTTGCAGTGAGATGATCGGATGATGCGAATCGAGACCAAACGAACACTCGGCCTCTATCGGAATTGTGCAACAAGGCACTGGGGACTCGGTTGCACACAAAATCGAGTGGAGCAACGATCTGGAAATCGTGAGAGGACGACCCGTTTGCCTCGAGTTTCGAATTACGAATTCCCAACTGTTTGGCTTTGATCTGCACTAATGTATTTCGGACACGATAAGCAGGCATTTGACGACCAGCCGAACCGCGCTATTGGCCGGTTCAGCAGTAACGGAGTCGTGGGCTAGCGCCGGCTAATTGTCACATCACTTTCCTTTCCACGAACCTCTCAATGAAAGTCGGACGGGCACCATGAATGGAGAGGTTGATTTATACTGATGGTGCTGGAACGACGTTTCGGTTGCTCCGGACTACATTCGCCAAGAAAGTCGAATCGTCATGAACCCCTCAATCACAAAACGCGCTCTCATCGATGACGGCAACGCAAACCGACGTCACTTCCTGGCCTCGGTCGGTACTGGATTGGCGGCAGCCGGCCTTCCAACGACTTCGTGTCTTGCAGTTGACGGCGACCACGCCGCGCGGCGTCCTGTGATTGCTATGGATATTAAACTCCGGCATTTGCGAGCTACTAAAGCTCCCAAATCAAACGACGAAAAGGCTGAGTTCGCTCGCAGCAGCGGGATTGTTGGTCCGGAACAATACGAAACCGACTTTGCTTACCGCGACGAATACCGGATCTACAACCGCTATGTCGATCAGATCTTCGAGTCTGGCGGCATCCCGCTCCTCGTTCCGTGCTTCACCGATGAACCGATTCTTAAGCAATACGTCGACATGGCCGACGGTTTCCTGTTTGTTGGAGTGAACGACTACCCACCCGCGTTTTACCGCGAGCCAAAACTGATCGAGACTCAGGTAAAAAACACGCCAGGATACAAGAGGCTGTCCGAGTCGAACATGATTCTCGCCCGGCTGGTGCTGCAGGAAAACAAGCGGATGCCAGTGCTAGGAATCTGCGCCGGACCTCAGCTCTGTACGATCGCACTCGGCGGCAAACTGATCCAACATGTTGAGGGGCACATCGCCCACAGCAATATCCGCGACAGGGAACACAAAGTTACGATCCGCGGCGGTCACATCATGAAAGGACTGTTCGGGGAGACCGCGATTACCGTCAACTCGAACCATCACCAGGCGGCTGATCCCGATCACATGGGGAAGGGCCTGCAGGCCGTGGCCTATGCCGAAGATGGAGTTATCGAAGCGATCGAATGCACCGACCCGAACCGCTTCGTTCTTGGTGTGCAATGGCATCCAGAACGCGTCCGTTTTGATGATCACCGCGAGAAGATTTTTGGCGGCCTCATCCACGCCGCGCGGAAACATCGAAGCGGAAACGCGAGCAACTGATGCGCCAGCCATGAATTCCACTCGCCAAATCTCTTTGTCATTTTGTCTCTGCATTTTTCTGGCTATCCTGCCAGGTACCGCCGCCGAAGTGGAAGTCGTGGTTAGTCCGCGCGTCACGGTGGTCCAGCGCGAAGGAATCACGGGTGGCGGCTGTCCGGTGAAGGTGGGAAATCGCGTGCTGAGTTTCTATCCGAATCACCCAGATGATTTTGGTGGTTCGAAAGGCATGGCATCGGCGGTTTCCACTGACGGCGGCTTGAACTGGACGAAAGGCCGAGACAACTGGCCCATGTCAGGAATGGTCGCCATGTGGGCGGAACGGCTCAGCAGTGGCGACCTACTCGCTTTCGGAATCAAATGGCTGCCTGATCCGGCGAAGCGACGTGAAGCCAAGCTCCCTGACGTGCCAACCGACGCTTACCAAATCGCCGTGTCGAAGGACCAAGGCCAGAGTTGGAAGCTTGAGACGGCCACAATCGAGTGCCCGCCGGAGGTCGGCGGTATCGCCCGACCTTTGCCGCACATCATCGAAGATGAAGACGGCTTATTGCTCATGCCCGCTTATACCTGGAGCAAACGCGGCAACAAGGTCGTGTTATTGCAAAGCGAAGACGGGGGCCGAGTGTGGAAAGTCCGCTCCGTCATGACGACCGCCGTTGCGATGATTAAGGCAGGAGCCCGCGTCACCACGCCTTGGTTAGAATCGACCGTATCGCGAACCAAAGACGGCGAGATGCTGGCGATCGTTCGCACCGGCAGCACCGTGAAATCCAACCTTGTTTCCGTGCGTTCGACGGATGGCGGCAAGACTTGGGACCCGCCGCAAGTTCTTTCGTTTGCTGGCAAGCTGCCCACGTTGCATCTGCTGCCCAGCGGAGTCCTCACCCTCACAACCGCGTTGAGCCGTAACCATTGCCGCGTGTATCTCTCTGCCGACGGGACAGGCCGTAATTGGAGTCGCGCCTTTGTTATCAGTAGTCTGACGGGCGGCAACGTCGGCGTAGCCGTTGCTGGAGAAGACAAACTCATCATGACCAGCCCCGCGAACCGCAGAATCGACGCCTGGCCTCTGCGCGTTGGACCTGAACCCTTGCCGGCCAGCAACCTCGATCCGCCGAGCAACCTGAAGTTCAAAGATGGCACGCTCACCTGGAATGCGTCGCCGAATGCGGTGGCGTATCGGGTCACTCCTGTGCTCATCAAAGCCGGCGACCTCTGGCCCACGACCCTGATCCAGCCCTACGCCGCCATCCAAACACCAGACGATTCCTGCAGCTTGGACCTGCGCCGCCAGCTTCTACTGGGCAGCATCTATGCATTCGAAGTCACCGCCGTGGACGCGAAGGGCCGCGTGTCTTTCGCCGTACGTAGCCAGGAGTTTCAACTTCGATGAATGCGGTCAGAATCCATCGTTGCCCCTGGGACCGAATGCTCATCAGTCGACCTTCGTTTCATTGAATGGCTACTACTCACGAAACAGCACTCCGGCTTCCACCATAGACGACAAATGAGCGAAGCCTTGTACTGCACGGAAACACGATGAATCAGCACGGCTCAACGAGATTCTCATTGCTCGGCATCGCAGCGCTGGTGCTGGTCAGTTCACAACCGGGACTCACTGCTGCAGAGGATGCAGTTGAGTTCTTTGAGAAGAAGATTCGACCGGTACTGGTGCGAAACTGTTTCAAGTGTCACTCCGAGGACACGGCCGAAGATGGCGGTGACCTGCGTCTGGATCGGAAGCTGACAGATGTCAGACGGCTGATCGTGCCGGGCGATCCAGACAATAGTCTGCTGATCACCGCAGTGCGGTATCGCAACTCGGACCTGCAGATGCCGCCTTCCGGGCGACTGCCGTTAGCGGTCATTGCTGACTTTGAACGATGGGTGCAGATGGGTGCCACCGATCCTCGACCAGCGATCAATGATCCGGACGAGCCGCACAGCGAATCGACGGCGGCCAGCATGGAAGTCGGGCGTCAGTTCTGGGCGTTTCAACCAGTTCGTAACGCGCCGCCGCCTCAACTCAACGATGACTGGGTACAGTCACCAGTCGATGCCTTTGTTCTGCGAAAACTCGTTGATGCGGGACTGCGACCTGCGCCTCAGGCAGACCGGCGTACGCTGATTCGGCGAGCCTCATTCATCCTCATCGGACTTCCGCCTACACCGCAAGAGGTTGAAGATTTTGTCAACGACGATCGGCCGGATGCGTTTGCTCGGCTGGTCGATCAACTGCTGGCGTCTCCTGCTTACGGAGAACGCTGGGGACGCCACTGGCTCGACGTGATGCGGTACGGTGATTGCAACGGTGGAGACGAAAGTCGTCCGTTTCCCAACGCGTGGCACTTTCGAAACTATGTAATTGGTAACTTCAATCGCGACGTGCCGTACAATCGCATGATCAGCGAGCACCTTGCGGGTGATCTGCTTGAGTTTGATGACGGCGCGGAGTATGAGCCTGTCGTCGGTACAGGTTTCCTTGCCATCGGGACAAAGATTCTTACGCAGCTTGATGCAAAGAAACGCATTGCCGATCTGGTCGACGAACAGATTGACGCGTTCGGCAGGGCGATGCTGGGTATGACCATCGCGTGTGCCCGTTGTCACGATCACAAATTCGATCCGATCCCCACCGCTGACTATTACGCACTCGCGGGTATCTTTCGCAGCACGACGACACTTGTCACTTATGGCAAATGGGTCGAACGTCCTGCGCATACCCGGCAGACATGGGATGCGGCTCGACGTCTGAGCCACAAACTACCGCCGCTCCGGGACCGGCTCAAGCAGCTCACGACTCAGCTGGAGCAGTCCCTGTCTGAAGCGAAGTCGATTGAACTCGAAGCGGAGACATTCTCGCGGGGTAACGTGATTGTCGACAAGGACAATTATGGCAAGGGCATCGGCATTATTGGTGACCCCGGGTCTCAGAAGAACTTCGCCGAGTTTGACATCACCGTGCCTGAGCCCGGTCGCTATGTACTGCAGTTGCGCTATGCCGCAAAGACGGCGCGGCCCGGACGGGTGCTCCTTGGTGGCAAAGTCGTCCGCGACCCCGCGATCACCGAAGCCACTGGTGACTGGTACCCCGCCGGGCAACGCTGGCACTTCGAGGGTGTCCACACGTTGAAGGCCGGAGTGAACACGTTTCGTCTGGAATCAGAACCGTTGATGTCGCACATCGACAAGCTGAGGCTGCTACAGGTCGGTGACGATTCCCCGCTTGCAAAACTGATTAACGAACAGGCATCACTGGCAGCTGAGATCAAAGAGCTTGAGCGCAGAATCACACCGCCATTACAGGTGATGGCGGTCCAGGAAGGTGACATTTCGGACGCACACATCCTGATTCGCGGCAACGCCCACAAGCAAGGAGACGAGGTCGCACGAGGGTTCCTGCGGGTGGCTTACAGGGAACCCAAAACGGGCCTGCCCGCTGACCAGAGCGGCCGACTTCAGCTTGCCCAGTGGATGACGCGGCCCGACCACCCGCTGACCAGTCGTGTTATGGTCAACCGGCTCTGGCGTTGGCACTTCGGCCGGGGCATCGTCGCGACACCAGACAATTTCGGGGCGAAAGGAGCACGACCGACTCATCCCGAACTGCTCGATTATCTCGCCCGGCGCTTTATCGAGAATGACTGGTCGATCAAATCCATGCACCGTGAGATCATGCTCAGCCAGACATGGCAGATGGGCCGACTGGCAGGTGCGAGTCGTAGCGCAAGTCGCTACGACCCAATGGAGGTCGACCCGGAGAACACCCTCTACTGGCAGGTAAGTCGGCGTCGGCTCGAAGCGGAGGCTATTCGTGATGGCCTGCTCGCCGTCTCTAACCGGCTCGACACTCAGTCGGGCGGAGCTCCGTTGAAACTGAAGACGATCAACTTGTCCGCCGAAGTTCTCGAACAACAACAGGAGTACTACGACAAATCCAACCGGCGGACGGTCTATCTGCCAGTGTTGAGGACTAACGTCTACGACTTCCTGACACTGCTCGACTTTGCCAACCCTGATCTGCCGACCGGCCACCGAGTGACCACGACAGTTCCCACGCAGGCCATGCTGATGATGAACAGTCCTCTGGTGAAAGACGCGGCGTCCCGCGTCGCCTCGATCATCCTCAGCGATCCATCACTTAAGTCCAACAAACTACGCCTGCGAGCCGCTTATCTTCGACTTTACTCACGACTCCCAACTTCCAACGAATCGGCCATCGCCCATCAGTTTTTGTTTGACTATCAGGCGGCCATGGACTCGCCCGATCCACAGCGTGCCTGGGCTGCGCTGTGCCATACCCTGCTGGCCGCAAATGACTTTGTCTATCTGAGGTGACAATGCTGTCCCAACAACTTGCCAGTCGCCGCACGATGTTGAATCGTATCGCTCTTGGATTCGGGGGCCTCGCCTTCAACGCTCTGCTGCCCAGTGATTCACTCCCAGCGAAGACAAAGCCGGCCGGCCTGGCTCCTGTCACTCCGCATTTCGCACCGCGAGCTAAGAGCGTCGTGTTCCTGTTTATGCAGGGAGGCGTATCGCATGTGGACACGTTCGATCCAAAGCCGGAGCTGGACAAATACGATGGAAAGGAACCGCCATTCCAGCGGGCACGCGTCAAGTTCGCCAAGCGTGGCAACCTGTTGAAATCTCCCTGGAAGTTCCGTCCGACAGGCGATAGCGGGCTGCCCATGAGTTCCCTCTGGCAGCACCTGCCAAAGGTCGCCGATGAGCTGTGCATGGTGCATTCCGTGTGTGACACCAACGTCGCGCATGGCGGAGCCACAATGAAACTGTTTACGGGCAGCGACCTCAGCGTACGGCCTAGTCTTGGCTCGTGGATCAGTTATGGGCTGGGAACGGAGAGCGCCGACGTGCCGAGTTACATCAACATCTGCCCGTCCAGTCTGCACGGGGGAGTCAATAACTGGGGAGCGGCGTTTCTTCCGTCGATTCACCAGGGAGTTCCACTTGGTACTCCCGGCTACCCCAACGCTCCGGTCACGACCGCACAGTTCAAGTACATGAACCCGTCAGCAGACAAGCGACTGGAACGACTGCAACTCGAACTGATGCAGAAACTGGCTGCCGAACAGTCTGACACGAATGCCGAACTGAACGCGCGACTGCAGTCGTTTGAGCTGGCATTTCGAATGCAGATGGCGGCTCCGAAGGCACTCGATCTGTCATCCGAGTCAAAAACGACTCAACAGCTCTACGGAATCGGATCGAAACCGACCGATGACTTCGGGCGTCAGTGTCTGCTGGCACGACGCCTCGTCGAACGCGGTGTCCGATTCGTGCAGGTCAATCATGCCGGCTCACTGCGAAGTCAGGGCATCCCCACCAACGAGCAATGGGACCAGCACAGCTATCTCGAAAAGGGACACGCCGTCAACGCGGCTCAGGTCGACTTACCAATCACTGGATTTCTCCAGGACCTCAAGGCTCGCGGGCTTCTCGATGAAACTCTCGTCATCTGGGCGGGCGAGTTCGGTCGAACTCCAACGTCACAAGCCGGCGGTGGTAAGAATATCGGGCGCGACCACCACACAGACGGCTTCACTATCTGGATGGCAGGCGGCGGTGTGAAAGGCGGCATCCGTTACGGTGCCACCGACGAGTTCGGATACTACACCATCCAGGATCGCATGACACTGCACGACTTGCACGCCACGATCCTGCACCTGCTCGGTCTGGACCATACGCATCTGACCTGGCACTACGCCAGCCGTGACTTTCGACTCACCGACGTATATGGCAACGTCGCACACGACATCATCGCCTGAACTTGAACGCGACGCGTAAGCGGCGATGCGCAATTGTGCGGCTTTGATTTTCATTAGGAAACCGACCCACAAGGTGTTGAGATGGACCGTTCGATTCTTGTCGCGAGTTTGATTGTTCTTTTGCCGTTCGGCTTCTGCCGCGCGCAATCACTCGATGTTCTTCCGGATGAACTCGCTCCAGGAATTCCAAAGACGGAAATGATGGCCGCGTGGCTGAAGAAACAGGCGATCGCTGCCCTCGATCGCCGCGATGCCGCTTTTGAAAAACTCGCTGACGAAGAGTTGAAGACCTGGCAGCAAGATCGCCGCAAGTTTTTTCGGCGTCAACTTGGCGGCTTTCCTGAACGTACTCCGCTCAACGCGAAAGTCACCGGCCGACTGACGGTGGACGACTACCGCATTGAGAAACTCTACTTCGAATCGCAGCCTGGCCTGCACGTGACTGCGACGCTTTACCTGCCGGAAGGCACAGGTCCGTTTCCGGCCGTGCTCCATCCGACTGGCCACAGCGCGAGCGCGAAGAATCGGGAATTGTATCAGCAGGCGTCGATCGTCATCGTCAAAGGTGGTTGCGCGGTCCTCTGCTACGATCCAATTGGCCAGGGCGAACGCAAGCAGTTGTTTGACAAGGACGGCAAACCTTATGCGAGCACTGTCCAACATACGCTGATCAACCAGGCGAGTCATCTGTTAGGCAGCAATGTTGCTCAGATCATGATTTGGGACGGCATGCGGGCGATCGATTACTTGCAAAGCCGCCCTGACATCATGGCGGACAAGATTGGCTGCACGGGGATTTCGGGCGGCGGGACCAACACGAGTTACCTCATGGCTCTCGACGACCGGATCACGGCCGCCGCACCCGGCTGTTACCTCACGGGATTCCGAAGTCTGTTCAATACGATCGGCCCGCAGGACGCTGAGCAAAACATTCACGGGCAGCTTGCGTTTGGAATGGACCACGCCGATTACGTCCTGATGCGATTGCCGAAGCCGACTCTGATCATGGCTGCGACGCAGGATTACTTCGACATCAACGGTGCGTGGCATCTGTTTCGCCAGGGTAAGCGCTTCGCGACGCGGCAGGGATTCCCCGAACGCGTCGATCTGGTCGAGCCGAACACGGAGCACGGGTTTCCCACTGAGATGCGCGTCGCAGCGGCCAACTGGATGCGACGCTGGCTGCTGGATTTGGATGCGCCCATCACCGAGGGCGACCTGAACCCGCTGGCTGAAGAGCAACTGAACGCGACGCCAACCGGTCGCGTGCTGGATCTGCCACGGGCACGGACTGCGTTCGAACTCAACCAGGAATGGAACGAAGGGTTCGCCGGCCGACGTACAGAGAACGCGAAGCCAGAGCATCGCGATCGGCTGCTTGCGCAAGTGCGCGAGTTGATTGGAGCGCGACGCCTCAAGGACTTGCCGGCGCCGATCGTGCGGAAGGTGGACAACGGCTACATCATTGAGCCAGACACCGGAATTCAACTTCCAGCGCACCATGTGGGTGACGCGAGCTCGGAGAACGTGGCCATCTTTCTCCATGGCAAAGGCAAACGTGCGGCGATCGAATCGGGCGACGTGAAACGAGTCGCCAACGAATTGAAATCGCAAGTCCTCGCGGTCGACCTTCGCGGTCTGGGCGAGACGAAAAAGGCGGGGCGATTGCGAGTCTTTGATGAGATGTTTGGCACGGATTGGAAAGACACGGCGGCGGCGAGTTTGCTGGGAAACACTTATGTCGGGATGCGGGCGGAAGACATTTGGCAAGTCGTCCGCGCCTGGCGGAAAGAGACGGATAATCAGAATCTCAAGCCACATCTCATCGCAACAGGCGAAGCCGCGATCCCAGCGTTGCACGCCGCAGCACTGGAGCCTGAACTGTTTGGCGACGTGCGAATATCAGGTTCGATCAACTCGTGGACCGAAGTGGTCGAGTCGCCCATCGCGCGGCATCAGCAGTCGAATCTGGTCTTCGGCGCATTGCGGGAATACGACCTGCCGATGCTCCGAACACTGCTCGGCGAGCAGCTGACGTTTCATGGCACTGTCAATCCTGACGGCACGCACGCTGCGATGACTCCAGCAGTTCCTCGCTCGAGCGGCAAAATGGGGCGGCATCTGCGTATCAACGATCGTGTCAGCGAAGGCAACGTCGATCTGATCTTCATTGGCGATTCGATCACGAGCGGATGGGAGAGTCGCGGGGCGAAGGTCTGGGACAAATTCTACGGCAAACGAAACGCCGCCAATCTGGGCATCGGCGGCGATCGGACTCAGCACGTGATCTGGCGTCTGAACAACGGCAATGTCAAGGGCATCTCGCCTAAAGCCGCTGTCGTAATGATTGGCACGAATAATTCCCGCGACAACACGGCTGAACAAATCGCCGATGGTGTGACGGTGATCATCAACCAGTTACGAAGCAAGTTGCCCGAAACGAAGGTGCTTTTGTTGGCGATCTTTCCGCGCGGCGCGAAGGACGACGAGCGGCGTCACGTGAACGAACAGGCCAACGCGATCTTTTCTAGACTGGCCGATGGCGACCACATTCACTACCTCGACATTGGCCCAAAGTTCATGAACCATGATGGTGAGCTGACTCGCGGGATGATGGCCGATCTGCTGCACCTTACCGAGCAAGGGTATGAGATTTGGGCTGAGTCGATCGAATCGAGTCTGTCGAAACTCCTCAGTGAATAGTCGTCGTGAATCGTTTAACGGCAAGCCGAAGGCGACGGTGTTCCAAACCACGCAGTCGCCTTCGGCTTGCCGTTAAACTAGTGATTCTGGTTCAACCTCGAGGTCGCGCTGTCCAACTGAGTAATTTTGGAAACACGATGACTAAACGCAGACAATTCCTGACGAGCATCATCACGCTCATACTTTTTGCAATCGTCGGCCGTGCCAGTGCACAGGACGATGCGATCTTTTTTCGCGCGGGCTTTAACGGCGCCGCTCAGGGGATGCTCGAAGGAGAGTCGCTCGATCCAACAGCGACGCAAGGGCTTCGCTTCGCCCGCAGTGACAATTCACAGGCGCTGAAGATCGAGGCTGGGAAATCGATTGGGTATGACCTGGGCGACACGTTTCCCAGCAAGGCGGGCGCGCTGGAGATCCGGTTCCGCCCCGACTTTCCGCAGACTGCTGACTCGCCAAATCGTGATGTGCTGCGTCTTAAGGGCAAAAGCGACTTCGAGGCCGTTCTCACCTTCAATCCAGTGGGCGTGCGTTGGGTTTTGACGATTGCGGGCAAGAGTTGGCGCAAGGAACTGACTCTCTGGCATGGCCGCGTGAAGGCGGGACAGTGGAACCACGTACTCTTCGTCTGGAACAAAGAAGAACACAGCTTCGCGATTTACCACAACGGCAAATGGGCGGAGACCATCGGTTCCGACAACCGGTTCGGCGGGCCCGCGCGGCTCGACATCGGCGGCGAGCATAACGCCGGAATCAGCGTGGATGAGATCGCACTTTACAAGAGAGCGTTCACTCATCCTCAGGCCGCGTTCCTCGCCGAGTCATTCAGCGTTAAAGGCGACCGGTTCGCTGCGATATCAAAACGACTCACCATTGACGATCAGGCATTGGCCGAGCGCCGCGCATTGCTTTCCAAACTTGATGGCAAAGTAGGGCGGGTCTACCCAAACCGAGGCGTCGAGTCATCGCAGGGAACCTATCCCGAAGGCGTCACCGGCGTGGGAATTCGCCCAGAGGACATTGGCAGGATTGATCTCAGCCAATTCTCAGTCATCCACTTTCCTCAAGGTCCGCGGTTTCAGATCGATCCCGAGCAATTTCAACACATCGTCGACTACGTGAAAAGCGGCGGCGGATATGTGGGATGTTGTCAGGGCGCGTTTTTCGCCGAGAAGCTGAAACTGGTGGACGTCAAGTGCTACGCCATGGATGTCTGGGGGCTCTACAACATCGCCTTGAACGCCGAGCCACATTTCGTGAAGGGCGGCCGCGACGGAACGATTCGAATGCATTTCGGGAATGGCCCGATCATGGTGGCTGGCAAAGACTGCGAAGTTCTCGGCACCTATTCATTGAATTTTCCGACAGGCAAGCCAGCGGCGATCCTGACCGGCAAGTGCGGCAAGGGCAACGTCGTCCTGTTCGGTACCCATCCACTTGGTGAGAAGGTCAGCTACAAGGGAACTCGAGCATGGTTCAGCGGCAAGCTCATGGGGACGGAGAAGATGTTTATCAACGCGCTGCTGTACGCCGCCAAACTGGTCGATCGCGAGGGCGTTGCGCTTGATTCGGATCGAAGATAGAATGCGAGGCTGAGCACAGCCGTACTGGTGTGTGTTTGAATCGCCAGGAATATAGAGCCGACAACATGAAACTTATGAGACGAAGCTATTTTCTCCTCACGATCAGCCTTTGTATCGTCGGGCTGGCCTCACAATTGTCTGCGCAGTCGCCTGCCACTCTGGTCAAACCCACACGGAGTTTCGGAGGTGTGGTGAATACTGAAGACGCGGCTGCAGCCAAGATCGAATATCGCTCCATGCTGGATGTTCCCTTGATAGCCACTTCCGGCAAAGAAGTGGATTTCATCGACAAGCGTTGGGTCGAACACACCTATTTTCTTACGCGGCAATACAACAAGCCGGAGAAGCTGCCCGATGCTGTTCTCCACCATGAGAACATAAACTACCCCCTGGCCGCTTCCGGGACTGTGTTGCGTAACGATGACGGGTCTCTGGGTTTCTATTATCAAACCACGCCCCGGCACAGGCCGTGGGCTGGTATTGCCGAAGATGCTTCAGCGAGCCTGAAGAAGAAGTGGGCGAAAACAGGAGGGTTGTACAGATACTATCTCCACTATGCCTCTTCCACGGACGGAGTGAATTGGGAAATCCCCAATCTCGGTCTACGCCAGACTTACGAGGTGAATAGGAATGCCGAGACCATCACCAAAGAGGGCCCAACAACGATACTGGTCAAAAAGCTTGACGATAAGAACAACAATATCGTCCTGGCAGAGAATGAGGTTGGGGCCGATGGCAATGTTCTCACCGCCAGTGCCGGTGTAGGGGGAGGATTCTGCGTTCTGGATGTCAGACAGACACCTCATCCCGCATCGCGTGGTCGTTACACCGCGCTCTTTCAGCGCAGCGGCTTCCGATTTGCCTATTCAGACCAATCAGAGACCTTAGTGCAATCGCTTCACGAACTTTGCGACACCGCCAACAACATGCTCGCGCGGCCAAAGTCGCGTTGGTCGAAGCAGACAGCCAGATCTCGACACTCTCACGGGCGGGCTGCGGCGCTGAGTAGCTGCCACCGTTGGCGACGGCTGTTATCAAGTTCTAAGACCGTGAAGCGCGCGCCGCGTCCAGGTATACTGCCATCACCAACAGATTGGTTTTCATCCGCCAGGAGTCAACTCATGCCAGCACATCTTTTGCCCGTGTCACGCCGTCGATTTCTCGCTGCGTCGGCGTCAACGATCGCAGCCTTGGGACACTCCGACTTGCTTGGACGGGATTCTCAAGTAAATCCAGATTCTTGGGCTCTGCTTTCCGATACCCATCTCTTGTCCCAGCGGTCGATTGATCAGCATTACGACAACAACCGAACGGCCATGGAGAAGCGGGTAACTCTCGTGGCGGCGAACTTCGAGCGTGCTGCTCGTCAAGTGCTGGCGTCTGCGGAAAGGCCTGCGGGGCTCGTCTTGAGCGGAGACTGCGTGCACGTGGGTGGGAAGGAAGAATACGAATTGCTGGCTCGCAAGTTGAAGTTGCTTGACACGATTCCAGTTCACTTGGCAATGGGCAACCATGATCATCGCGACAACTTCTCCAACGTCTTTCGAGAGCAGACTCAAAATGACGACCGTCTTCTGCTGGAGAACCGCCATGTCTCGGTGTTGAAATCTCAGCACGCGAACCTTGTGTTGTTGGACTCGCTGACGATGCAAACCCCTGATCGACCGGTGAAAGGACCAGGAAGACTTGGCAAGGAACAACTCGAGTGGTTCGAGGCCGTGCTTGATTCCCAGTCGGACAAACCGGCGATTGTAGTACTTCATCACAATGTCAATCCGAGCGATGAATATCGACAACGCACTGGAGAAGAAGACTTCATCGTTCCCAGCGCGGACCCCTTCCGGGGATTCCAAGGTGGCCTGGAAGACACGGATCGATTTCTCGCTTTGCTCCATGCCAGACCGCACGTCAAGGCAGTCGTGTTTGGCCACATGCACCAATTTCAAATCTTCAAGTCGCGCAACGTTTTCTTCGTTTCCATGCCTCCAGTTGGCTACACGTTCGGTCCCAAAGAAGCCGTGAGTTGGATAAGAATGCTGTTAAGAGACAACGGGGCGACATTGGAAGTACAAGCCCTAGACACAAAACACGTCCGCCATCACAAGAGGGTAGACCTCAGTTGGAGCTAAGCAGATGCCTCAACACAATTGCATCGCACTACAGGCAGGGTGGTGGGCATGGCCCATCGTTTTCTTAGCGTTCACGTTGGACAATGCCCACGCTGCCAACGAGATTGCAATGCCGTCGCGCGGCATATGTGCTCACCGCGGCGCAAGTGAATCGCATCCGGAGAACACGCGGGCTGCATTGCGCGAAGCAGTCCGGCTGGGCGCGCAGATGATCGAATTCGACGTGGCGTTGACGAAGGACGGCCAACTGGTGCTCATGCACGATCATACGATCGATCGTACAACCAATGGGAAAGGACCAGTCTCGGATCGGACGTTGGCCGAACTTAAGCAACTCGATGCTGGTTCGTGGAAGAATGCGGAGTTCAAAGACGAACGAATTCCCACGCTTGACGAAGCGCTGGCCATCATGCCGGAAAACATCTGGCTGAATGTACATCTCAAAGGCGATGTAGAGTTGGCGGAGCAGGTGACGAAACGAATCGTTGCCAACCAGCGGCTACATCAATCGCTCCTGGCGTGCGGCGTCAAAGCGGCTGAGGCAGCGAAACGCATCGACGGACGCATCAAGATCTGCAACATGGAGCGTCAGGGCAACTCGCTGACGTACGTCAAGGAGACGATCGCGTTGAAGGCTGACTTTATCCAACTCTACACCGGCAAATCCGTTGATCCCGCTCACACCAGGTTGCTCAAACAACACGGCATTCGCATCAACTTTTGCTGCGCCAACGAAGCCGATCTTGTCCGGCGGCTCTTCGAGGCGGGCACGGAATTCCCACTGGTCGACCGGCTCGAACCCATGCTGAAAGTCGCCGACGAGATCGGGATTGAGCGGCTCAAGCCCGTCTATCGCAACCTTGAGTAGGGTGGGCAATGCCCAACAATTGGAGAATCACAATGCTAAATCGTCGATCGTTGCTCAAAAGCGGCACTGGTGGTTTCCTGGGCTTGCTTTGTCCCAATGGCTTGGCGGCACTTGCCGATACCAACTCGGACAATTCATCCATGCGTGACATCAACCGCCGCGTGCGCCCGCTCTCGTGCGACACGATGGTTGCCTTGCCCGATGCGACGACAACCGGGACGACCGTGCTGGGAAAGAACAGCGATCGGCCCGTCTTCGACTGCCAGCCGCTGGTCCATTATCCGCGACAACAGCATGCGTCCGGCTCCGCGATCAAACTGGAATATCAGACGATCCCGCAAACAGGCGAAACCTACTCCACGATCGGTTCGAGTCCCTATTGGTGCTGGGGCTATGAGGAAGGAATCAACGAGTTCGGAGTCGCTATCGGAAACGAAGCCATCTTCACCAAGACGTTCGCCGATGCGGTCACGGCAAGCAACGAAGGCAGGCCGAACGAGTTGGGACTGTTGGGGATGGACTTGTTGCGGCTGGGGTTGGAACGCGGCAAGACAGCGCGCGAGGCACTTGATGCCATCACCGGACTGGTGGAACGTTACGGCCAGTGGGGTTCCGGAGTTCCGGGGATGGATCACGAAACAGGAGGCTACGACAACTCGTACATCATCGCTGACGGAAAGGAAGCCTGGATTCTGGAGACCGTCGGGACGCGTTGGGTTGCCAGGCGAGTGACGAGCGGCGTGGCCGCAATCTCAAACCAGCCCTCGATTCGCACCGAGTGGGATCTGGCGAGCCACGACCTGGTGGATTACGCCATCGACAAAGGCTGGTGGCCGAAAGCCAAGAAGAACGACTTCGATTTCGCCCGCGCCTACATCGACTTGAAGACTCCGCTTCAGTTATCTCAACTCCGTGTGCAGCGTTCGCGCCAGCTTTTGTGCCGGAAAGAGAACGGAGAAGTTTCACCGCAGTGGGTGATGCGCGTACTGCGCGACCACTACGAGGACACGTTTCTGGGCGGTCCGAACTTCAACGCCGCGCTGCCGGACTTTCTGACGCTGTGCATGCACAGCTCACCAGCCGAATTTACTTGGGGCAACACGGCCAGTTCGGCCGTCTTCCTTCTGCCTGCCGATTCGAAGCGTCTCGCACAGATGTGGTGGACGCCGGTGACTCCTTGCACGGGCCTCTATCTTCCCGTCTTCGCTTCCGCCAGCGGACTTCCGGAGGTGCTGACGGCCGCGGGTATTGAGGGCAAGACCGTTACACCGCCGCCACAGGCGAAGCCGGATCAGTTCTCGGCGAACTCGTATTGGTGGTTGTTCCGCGATCTGCTCGACAAGATCAAGGGCGACGAAACAGGAACGGCGTTCAGTGAACGCCAGCCAGTCGCCCGCGCCGCATTTGACCGGTTGGAACAAGAGTGGACGGCCAGATGCAAGGAGGTTGAACAGCAAGCGATCGCCCAGAGGAACTCAACACCGCTCGACGACTTCACAAGATCGTGTGTCGATGAAGCCGTCACAGCAGCCAGCCGCCTGCGTGCGATGTTTTCGTGAGCCAGCATAGCGCCCCTGCCGCCCGACACCATCGACGCCCGCACGAATTACAGGCTACGATCGTCAGCCGCTCGACGACTTCGATGCTGAACCAAGCCTTCCTAAGGTTGGTGACAGTGCGAGGCATAAAGTGAAATGGAAGAACGGGGACATCCGAAAGTTGAAGGGACGCGCAATCCGGATTGAGTTCTTCATGTCAGGAATTGCCGATCTTTACACATTGCGAGCCGTACCTGAGGGAGCAGAACCGTAAGCCGCGAGAGATGCCACAGTGACCGCCGGGCAGACGAAACGCGGCAACTGCCGGAACAGATTCCGAAGGAGGAGTGATTCGTTCGCTAATCCTTGGCCGAGCTTGCGCGAATCTCCGTCATGGTGCGAAGGTCGAACTTCTGTTTAACGATCTTGCCTGAAGGAAACCGCACCGTGACGTCAACCGGATCGCCGTGTTGGCCCAGTCCAATGTGCGCGACGAATGGATTCTGGTTCACCTTGAGCCATGCACTGCCGTTGCCGTGGTTCCGCATCAAGTTCGACATCGAGTCCTTCACGCTCCCATTACCGGCCACCTCCAAAACCAACCCACCCCAAGCCTACTCCTCTCTAAACTGTGAACGGCTAGACTAGCCATCCAGCCAAAAGGAATAAAACCGCGCGTTGCGAACCTGGAAGCGAAGCCTGATCGTTTGCCCGGCAACGTCTGCCAAGTCGCCTTTTGCCCAAGCGATGCGCCGCCGTGGCTCATCTTCTGACATCGGCGTCGACACAGCTAGGACGCTCCCTTCCCGGTCGAGCACTTCCACAACGCCCGCCCCACCAGCCGAGTCGATATTCACGTGCAGCGACGAAGCGCGAGTCACAAATGGTTTCGTCGTGAGCGTACCTTGCTTGTCGCCGGCATCAAGGGACATAAACCCATCCCGTCTGAGGACAGCGAGGCAGACAGCACCCCGGTGCGGCGGGGGACTTGGCGGTGTACCGCGGTATTTGCCTGCCGAATAGTAAAACCACAGCTCGTCGCCACGCACCAACGGCGCGCTCGGCGGAAGCATGACCATCGTGTCCCAGGCATCGCCCACCGGCGACGTGTCGATGAAGGGCTGACGATCACCGAGCCGTGTCCATGAATCCAAGTCGCGGCTACAGGCCAGTTGAACGTGTTTGAACCCGTCCACGTTGCCGTTCGGGCGAGGGCCCGTGATGTGGAACATCGCCGGCAGGATGATGTACAGGTCCTCGTAGCGAAACAAGCCCACGTTGTAGATGTCGACTTTGTAGTAGCTGGGATCGTTGTAGACGGGGTCCTGCAAGTTGAGGTCGGCCAGACGAGCTAGAATCCTCGCCTTGCCTTGTTTTTGGTCCTTAACGTCTGCTTGGTACAGTAGCTTGGGCTTCGTCCAATGCTCGAAGTCGCGACTCGTTGAAATCGCGTGTGCGCGGCCGAATCTCCCACCGTGTTTCAGTGTCGCGATAAAAATGCGCGCCAGAGGGTCGTAACTGAGATTCGACTCGTCGCTGGATCGGAGCACGGGCACGTTCAATTGTTTCCAGTGGATCCCGTCGGGACTCACGATCGGCCGCCGGTCGCGGCCTTTGCCCAGGAAACCCTTGTAACGTCGTGCAGGATCCGGGTCATGCGGATCGCGAATCACGTTCGTAATTGCCCGCGCAGGCCATTTCAGCTTTGGATCGAAAGCGAGGATGTTGTTTTCCCGCGACCCACCATATTCGAATTGCTGCAGGATCGGCCTCGTCCAGTGGATTCCATCTTTACTTTCAAAGTACGTGGGCCCGGCCATGAAATCCGGTTCACGATCAATCGCGTTGACCCACAGTTGGAAAACGTCTCGTTCCTCGTCCCAGGCTGGCACACTGCGGGTCTGCACGAGGTACTTTTCCCAGGGCCGCTGCGGAGTAATGACGGCTCCCCTTTTCTCTGGTTGATGCAGTGTTCTGGTTAGGTTCTTCACACTGCTGATCGCATAGTCATCCAGGAACAGTTGACGTCTACCCGGTTCGAATTTAACAAGCCTATTGTCCTGCCCCAGCCCGAATTGCGGACCTGTGAACAGTGCCAACAGAAGGAGCAAGAAGAAGCGACACTGGGGCAAGATGTTAGCGGCGAAGCGAATGCGAGGCATGATGGCTGGCCGGAGCCTTTGAATTGAAACGAGTGTAGATTCGCGTCCTTTAGCACAAACTTCCGTAGTATTCTGACGGGGTCGGCTACGACAATGCTTCACCGTGTTGCCTGATAAGTCAGGCCTTCGGAGTTCATGACGGAAACGCTATTCTCGCATACCATCTTCCGTCCCTGAGTCTTGGGCTGACATGTCATAAATGCCGATCGCGCCGCCGTCCGGGTAGGATGACTTTCCCAGCGATTGGGCCACTGCGATTCGACGGCCGTCGGGATGCAGGTCGAAACAACTCGCCGGCCCCGCGACACTGATTGTCGTTAATGGTTCGGTGTCGGCGGAAGTTGTGCTTTCATCGAATACACGCGCCATGTGCAGCGCGTATTCCGGACTGTCGAGCAACCGGCCGATCAACTTCGCGCGTTTCTCTGGCGAGTTGTCGTTCAGAAACGCTCGTACGTCGTCCGCAGTCGGGATAATTCCGGTCAGATCGAGACAGACCCGGCGCAAGAATTCCGCATCCGACGAAATCTCGGCTGGCTTCACACTTCGCTTTTCCCATCCCGCTTCGATGTGCTCATCGACCAAGTTATGCAGCGACGGTTCGCTCTCAGAGTGAGCGACTTCGTCCGGTCTCTTGCCGACCTTACGATCTGCTTCCTCTGGATCTTGCGCAAGTGATACCGTTTGGATCCCAGCGGCAAACATTAGCCACGAAAATGCAAGGGTAATGCTGATGACAAGTCGATCGCAATTACGAGAGCGCGTGGACATTTCATTCATTTTGTGCTGAGGGATTTATGCGCCGGCTGCCAAAAGTATAAACACTTTTGTGTGAGGCCGGCACCTTCTGCTGGGCGCGGCCGGGTGTTAAGCGCGGACATTTCCAACCAACGACCGTGTAGAATATGCGTCTTTCAAACCAAGGAATTGCGATGCGCACCAAGATTATCAAACCGTCAGCGGTCGCCGTGTTGCTAGTTCTGTTGGCTTGTTGGAACACCGACGGCAAGGCTGCCGAAGCATACCAGTGGAAGGCCGCCACGACTTCGACCGTGATTACACCGGACGGTCCGCTTTGGATGGCCGGTTATTCCTCTCGCGACCGGCCATCGGGCGAGGCCTCACAGGATCTGTATGCCAAGGTGCTGGCAGTTGAGGATGCGGCTGGCAGTCGACTGGTGATTGTGACGACCGACCTGGTGGGCATTACCGAATCGATGCGCCAGGCAGTGGAGCAACAGGTTCTGGACCGGTTTGAACTGCCGCCCGCGGCGCTGCTGATGAATGCCTCGCACACGCATAGCGGACCCGAAGTTCGCATCGATCGGCTGCGGCTCGAAGAACGCGAAGGTGCCTGGATCGAACGGGCTGAACAATATGTGCGGGAAACAACCGATCGCATCGTGGCGGCCATCGGTCAGGCGCTCGCAAAACTCGAACCGGCCATGCTCAGTTACACGAGCGCCCGCTGCGGCTTTGCCATGAACCGCCGGCTAGTGACCGCCAGCGGTGTGCACGGCCGGCCCAATCCCGATGGACCGGTCGACCACACCGTACCCGTGTTGCGCGTCGACTCGGTGGACGGAAAGAAGCTGCGTGCCGTGATGTTTGGCTACGCCTGCCACAATACGGTGCTGGGTCTTTACGACCTGAACGGCGACTACGCCGGCTGGGCGCAGCACTACCTGGAAGAGGCTCATCCGAACATGACGGCCCTGTTCGTCATCGGCTGTGGGGGCGATCAGAACCCTTATCCGAGACGAACCCACGAATTGGCCCAACAGCACGGTCGCACATTGTCCAACTCGGTCGAGGCGGCGCTGGATGCCCAAAGCAAGCCGCTCGTCGGCCCGTTGCGCACGGCGCTGGAAAGGACGTCACTTTCCTTTGCCAAAGGACCAAGCCGTGCCGAACTGCACACACTGGCCGAATCCAAAAGCATCGCACTGCAACGTCATGCTCGGCGGTTGCTGCGACAATTGGATGAGGGCGACGGTTTTATCAAGGAGTACGCGTATCCCGTGCAAGTGGCGCGGTTTGGCGATGGCTTGACGCTCGTCGGTCTGGCCGGCGAGACCGTCGTCGATTATTCGCTGCGCTTGAAACGAGAACTGGCCGGGCCGAACGTCTGGGTTGCCGGTTATTGCAATACCCTACCCACTTACATTCCCAGCCTGCGCGTGCTCCGCGAAGGCGGATACGAAGGCGGCGATCATCGGCGTTACACAAACTTTGCCGCACCGTTCGACGAGTCGATCGAGCGTCGGATCACCGGAAAGGTGCATCAATTGAATGAGCGGCTTGGCGGTAAGAGGGCGGATTAGACCAGCCGCATCAATGCTCCTCGCGTTTGCCCTGTAAAAAGTGCTGAAAGAACGCATAGATTTGTGCGTTTGATTCGTCGTTGGGCGAGTGCTTAGGGTGATTGGTCATCGCCACGCGGTCGGAACATCCAAGTAGCCGATTGACGGCGATCGTGTGATTCAGTGCAGCCCAACGGCGGGGCGGGTCTTCCGACCCGCCGGAAACGAGGAACGGGCGTGGAGCCATCAACGCGTGCAATTCGTGCAAGTCACGATCGGCTGACACCAGTTTCGGATAGAGCCCGCGGGCAGGATTCTCCTTCGTGATCAAACCTCGCTTTCGCCACGGTTTCGGGTGATAGCCCAGATACCACGGCTCCCAATAGTTGACGCTGCCCCGCGCTTCGTCGAACACGATTCCTGGATCGGACCAGGCCGCGCAGGCATACTTCTCGAACAGGCAGGAAGCGAACATCGCCCACTTTCCACCGAAGGAATGTCCGACGATGCCGATTCGCTTCGGGTCGACTTCCGGCCGCTTGGCCAGGACGTACCAGGCATTGGCGGCTGCGCAGGCGAGCATCGAAAGCGGCTGGACTTTCGCGTCCTCGATGCTCGGATAATAAAGTGAATACGTTTTGGCCTCTGTCGCAGCGGTCGTCCCCAGCGAAAGAGCGACGAACCCTCGGCGGGCAAGCTGAACGGCAAAATCCCGATTCGGAGTTTTCAAGCCGATGGCCGTCTCTGGTTCATAATAGACAGTCACGACCGCTGGTCTCGGACCATCGCCGTCGGGGATCAGTAGGTATCCGGTCGTCAGTTCGTTCGGTGTCCACTTGAAGCGAACCTGAAGCTGTTGGAAGTTTTCGCGTCGTGTGGAATCGAGGATTTCAACATTCGGCTCGGTAATCAGCGGTGGCCACTGCCCCAGCAGATCCTGCCACTCTTTGAGAAGTTCGGCCCGCCGCGCCTTCCAGTCATCGGCCGAGCGAACTGGCCGACCATCCGCGAATCGAAGCGGAGAGCGGTAGTCTCCCAAGTCATCTGCGAACTGCTTTGGCGGTGAGAAATAAGGAGCGATCCGTCGCCACGCATCGGCAGGCGCATCATCCGCACATGACGGCGTTGCAAGTCCGAGTAGAAAAGTTGATAGACTCAGTAGGACGCATTGCAAAAGCGTAGCTGCACTCACCAGAGTGCGGTCGAACGTCGAAGAAATCCGCGTTCTGGCGAATGCAGCTACAGCACTTTTGCCTGTCGTCATATCAATTCTGCGATTGGGTTTCCGTAGGGTAGGATTGGCATCGGGCGACCGCTGCGATCAAGGAATGCGTGATTCTGGTCGATGCCCAGGAAACGATAGATCGTTGCCAAGAGATCGTTCGGATCCAGCTTGTTGTCACGCGGGTATTCACCTTTGGATGTCGTAGCACCGATGACTTGTCCCATCGGCGCTCCGCCGCCAGAAACGAGTACGGACATGGCTCCGGGCCAGTGATCTCGGCCCGGCTGCATGACCTTGCTGATCGTGCCTGGCCTAGTGGTTATGCGCGGCGTGCGACCAAACTCACCGGCGACAACCAACATGACTTTCTTATCCAGCCCCCGTTGATAGATGTCTTCAATCAAAGCCGAGACAGCCCGATCGAAATGCGGCAGACGGAGACCCATGTCGTAGTATAGATCACCGTTGATTGCGTGGATGTCCCAGTTGGCGGCCGTGCGCTTTCGTTGTTCACGAGTGACATCGGGATTGGACATACCCATCGTGACAAAGCTGGTGCCGGCTTCGATCAGACGTCGGGCAAGCAAGGCGCGTTGCCCCCATTTGTGGCGACCGTACCGATCGCGCGTCGCCTCACTCTCTTTCGTCAGATCAGAAGCCTCGCGGGCCTTGTCGCTCGTCAACAGGCTCATCGCCTGCTGATTGATGGCATCCATTGACTCCATCGTTCCCCTGGCGTCGATGTCTCGGCGCAGGCGGTCGAACGACTGCAACAATTGCACGCGGTCACCCAGCCGATTCTTCAGTCCACCGGCCAGCGACAGGTTCGGCACGCGGTAGCCCGGCGCACCCGGGTTGCCGCCGACCACATACGGCATTGCCGACTCGCCCAGATAGGCACTCCCGCCACCGTACGCCCGTGCGGTACTGGCGACATAATTCGGCACGCCAACGCGACGATGCTCACGCATGCGGGATACGATCGGGCCGACCGTGGGAAACTCGGAAACGGGATCGACGCTCAAAGTCTTGCGGCCGCTCAGGAATCGCACAGAGCCACGTGCATGCTGCGACTTCTCGTGAGTAATTGAGCGAATCAGAGTGAACCGATCGGCGACTTGTGCATGTAGCGGCAGGAGTTCGCTGACTTGGATCCCCGGCGCGTTCGTGGCGATTGGGTTAAGCAGGCCGCGAAAATCAATCGGGGCATCGGGCTTCAAATCGTAGGTCTCCATATGACTGGGACCACCTTGAAGCCAGATCAATATGATTGACGTGTCGTCACGGGTTGTCGAGTTCGCTGTATCCGCCGCAGCACGACTACGCAGCAGGTCTGCCAACCCGAGCCCACCCAATGCCAGATAACCAGCCTCAAGGAAGCTGCGCCGCGACACCGGACCGGAACATCGAATGGGTTTGTGAGTATTCATGGCGTCACCAATGGCAGGAGTGCGTCGGCGATCATGCGATGGCCTTTGTCGTTGGGATGCATGCCATCGAGAAGAAGGTCGCTCAGGTGTTGGCCTTTGCCCCCGTGGTAGTCCATGAACTGCTGGTGGAGGTCGACGAGAGCGACTTCTTCCAAACCGGCCACTTCGCGCACGACCTCGACATAGTCGACAAGCGTCGCGTTAAACCCCAAGGGATCGGTCGCGGTGTAAGGTGACTTGTCGTTATAGGGAGGGCCTGCGTAGAGCTTCTTAAGCTTCTCGGTCCAGTGCATCGGTTGCGGCGTGACCAGAATCGGCTTCGCGCCATCGCCCTTGAGCGTCTGGACCATGGTGGTCAGGTTCTTGCGATAGGAATCGATCGGAACGCGAGGCTTCGTGGCGTTTCTCCAGACGTCGACAGCCGAATCGTTGAGACCGAAGAGGATGATCACAACGTCAGGCTTCCAGGCTCGAACGTCGGATTCAAATCGTGCGATGGCATCGGTGGTGCGATTGCCGGGAATCCCCTGATTGACCACTCGGGCGGACAGGCCCTGTTGGGCAAGTTTCTTACGGAGAAGATCGGCGTAGACACTTTCGACACCCGAACGCCGCGCCGTGGTCGACGTGCCGAAGGCGACAACGGTGAAACCTGCCTCGTTGGCATGTGAGTCGACCTGGGCGAGCAGATCCGCCTCGGCGATCTTCATTCGCAGGCCTCCCTGCATGGTCGTGATCCAGAACTTGCCCGGGCTGCGTTCGTAGAGATAGGGATACGACTGGCGGGCCATGTAGTAGGGTTCGCCTGGAAGGAGCGATCGTTTCGATAGAACGAGTCGCTTCGTCCATGTCTTGCCGTCGTCGTCGGAAAAGGCGAGGGATAGTTCTTCGCGACTTCGGATGTCTCGCGGATTCTCATCGGTTGGGTGGTTCCAAAGCAGTGCGAGCCGACCGCTGGCCAGTCGGGCTAAATGCCCGCAGCACGTACTTGAGCGGATCTTCGATTGGGCCACGCCCTCCCACTTCTGTCCGCCGTCGGAGGAGTAGGCTTCCCAGAGCCAGCCTCTCGTCGTGCGAATCAGCATGTAGAGGCGACCGTCGGTCAATTCGATGACGCTTCCTTCCATGGTTCCGCCGTGATCGCCGCTGTCTGTAGTCTCGATGTCGACGAGATTGCTGGAATTCCATGTCTTGCCCTGATCGTCGGACACGTAGGTAAGAGTGACGTGTCGCCAGGGGATTACCTTTTGCGCGACGAGCACGAGTCGTCCGCTTTTGAGTTGGATCAACGAGCGAATCGCCCCACACCATCCTTCCTGGATCATCAGCGGTTCGGACCATGTCTCGCCGTCGTCGGTGCTGCGGCTTACGTAGACGGGTAGGACCCACTTGGCGGCCTCCGCTTCGCCACCTTTTCCCCAAGGGCCGCCCTGGTGGCGTTGGCGTTCGTTCATCCATGCGAAGACAACGGTCCCATCACGTAGCTTGAGAAGTGCCCGTTCATCGCGAGCCTCGTATTTGTCGTTGGCCTGAAACAGTGGAAAGGAATTCCACGACCGACCATCGTCGCGGCTGATGAAGGCATTCGAGCGCCCCACTCCGAGCAGGCCGCCGTCGCTGGTCGTCACGAACGGTCCTTGGTGGTCGAAGGGCAAGGCCTCGCCCTTGGAGTGCATTCGGATGGTATCGGCCGTTGCAACCGTGGTCGTGACGGCGAGAAAGGCGAGGCTCGTAGCGTAGAGCACTCGACATTGTAGGGAACAGGGCATCGCTACAAGTCCTGGCGCACAGACAAGGCGTGAAACGCAAATGGTCGATCGGCGGTGATTCGGCAGGAAACGTCGCGCATTGTCGAGCAATCGGGCGCGACAATCAAGCCGCGGACAATCATCCCGTCCAGCCCAGCGCGAGGGCATAGGCTCCGTACAGAGGCGAGTTAGCGCGTTCCAGTATTAAACAAAACGCTAGATCACCAACGACGACAAAGCACATCTGGCTCTTGGTGTTTGCCCAAATTCAAGCAGCCCTCCGGACGCGAGTCCCTATGCCACGGGTGTTTGTGGTCCGCCGTTTCGCATACGCCGAAACTGCTTGGTCCGACAAGACCGCTCGGTCCAACTTCCTTCGGTTGACGAACTCTTGATCTGCAGGGGGGCGGGAGGTTGAGTAGGAAGAGCACAAACAGCGGACTCGGTTCGGATCAAAACCGGGCAAGCTCAGTCCAGTACTTGGGGCCCGCAGGCAAATGGGACCGTCGTATCGCCCGGCTTGGGCGGGGTGGCCGGCTTGTCGAGGATATTGCCGGTGGCCTTGCGGTCGATCGCGTCGGCGGCTTCCTTCGAGAGGGCGCTGGATCCGCCGATGGTGTGGACCAGGACGGGCATGATCTTGTCGCCGATAATGCGGGCGTTCTTGTATCGTATGTTGTAGGCGTCTTTCAGGAGGATGACCCGCATGTGTTCTCCCTGCTTGGGATAATCTACGCCATAACCGCCTTGCTTTGAAGTTAGAAGGGGCTTCTCCACGTATCCGACAACGCAGTCATTGATGTCGATGTCATGCGGGGCATAGTCCTTCATGTTGCCGGCTGTCAGCAGGAACTTCCCTCCCTTGCGGCGCCCATAATCGAGGGTGGTCAGTACAACGGCGTTCGGCATGTCGTAGAACTGGCACTTCTCGATGAGAATGCTGACGTTCTCCGGCCTGCCGAGGGCTCTCTCGTAGTGGGACTTGAGGTCCAGACCAGTGCAACCCAAGCGGCGGAAGATGCAGTTTCGGATGATCGTATCGTTGAGTCCGCCCGTGGTGTCGATGCCGTCGCGGCAGGTGTCCTGGAAAACGCAGCTCTCGAACAGAGCCCCGTCTGCACCCCCTTTGATGTTGTCGCAGCAGGACTTCTCGAACACGCAATCCTTAAAGAGCAGGTCCTTGCCGCTGATGGTAACCGCCCAGAAGCCACCGATGACATGGCAGCCGATGACCTTCGGCCGAACGCAATTAGAGAGGCCGATATGGTGGGAGATCATCCCTTCCAGCCGACAGTTCCTGATCAGGACACCGCTCCTGCCGGTAGCTCTGATCCCGCACTTGTCGAAGAAGTCCACACCGTGCTTATAGCTGCGTCCGCCGAGCTCGGGTGTGTTCAGGTAGGTGATGGTAAGGTTGTTCAGCGTAGTGCTGTTGCCGAGTTCCAGGAACGGCCTGCCGTTGGTCTTCGCGTCGGTGACCTCGAATCCGGCATCCTTCTTTGCCGACAAAGTGAAACCGTCCGGCAGCTTGTATGTTCCGCTAATGCGGTACGTATGGTCGATTGCCAGCTCGTCACCCGCACTGACACCTTGCGAGTCGAGAAAGGACTTGAACTTCGCTGTAATGTCCTCTCCCTGCTTCCAGCCCAGATCGGATGAGCGAACGGTCTCTGCATAGAGCGTGGAAGCACAGGCAAGCGTTACAACGACAATGATCGCGATTCGTAATGGTCTCGCCATCGTTCTTTTCCCCACGTCTTGAGCTGTTTTATTCGTCGGTCGTTGCTCGCAACAGATTGGTTCCGTATCAGACAATGATGATACTGTGGATCACGTGGCCATGCACGCTGGTGAGCCTGCGGTCGATGCCCCTAAAGGACAAGGACAGCGTGGCAAGATACAATCGATACTTAAGAAAGAGGACGGCGACATCTAGTTGTCCCATGCGTTTCCAGGAGGCCAGTGCCGCCTCGCTTGAGAAGCAATGCAACGAGTGTTTACCATGAATTGCTTATTTGCGATTCCAAAAGTTGTCGTGCTGTTGGTTTTATCCAGTGCGCCGCAGGTTTTCGCTGCAGACGGACCGTCGCAACCCAAACCAACTCCCACCGACGCTGGTAAGGCGCTCAAGACGATCCACGTCCGCGACGGTTTCAAAGTCGAACTGGTCGCAGCCGAACCACTCGTGAACGATCCCGTCGCTATCGACTGGGGGCCGGACGGCAAGCTGTGGGTTGTCGAAATGGGCGACTATCCGTTGGGCATCGACGGCAAGGGCAAGCCGGGCGGGCGAGTGCGGTTTCTGGAAGACACCGACAACGACGGACAATACGACAAGTCCACGCTGTTTGCGGATGGCCTGAGTTTTCCCACCGGCGCGCTGGTCTGGGGCCGCGGCATTCTGGTCACGGCCGCTCCGCAGATTGTTTATCTGGAAGACAGTTCGGGCGATGGCAAAGCCGATATTCGTCGCGTTTTGTATTCGGGGTTTCTGGAAGGAAATCAGCAACTGCGAGTGAACGATTTGCGGTGGGGGCTCGACAACTGGGTCTATTGCGCCAGCGGCAGTCATCACGGTGGTTACGGAAAGAATAGTCAGATCACTTCGCAGTTGACTGGGAAGAAGCATCAGATCGGCAGCCGCGACTTTCGCATTCGCCCGGACACCGGAGCGATCGACCCGCAAAGCGGACCGTCTCAGTACGGTCGCAATCGGGACGACTGGGGCAACTGGTTCGGTGTGCAGAACAGTCATCCACTCTGGCACTACGTACTGGCCGATCACCACATTCGCCGCAACCCGCACTTCGCGCCGCCCGACCCGAAGCATCAGATTGTCACTCCTTCGAACCCGCGGGTTTATCCCGCCAGCAAGTTGCAGAAACGGTACCACAGCTTCAGCCAGTCAGGCCGGTTTACCTCAGCCTGCTCGGCGATGATTTATCGTGACGACTACCTGTTCGAGCGAGGCTCCGATCAACACGCGTTCACCTGCGAACCCTTCCACAATCTGGTTCAGCACAACCTGATTGCGGACGATGGTATCAGTTTCAAATTCCGCCGCGATCCCGCCGAGTCGAAAGTCGACTTCTTTGCCAGCGAAGACCGCTGGTGTCGTCCGGTGATGGTAAGAACCGGCCCCGATGGAGCGTTATGGGTCGTCGATATGTACCGCTACATGATCGAACACCCGCAATGGCTGCCTCAAAACGGCAAGGACGAACTTCGGCCCTGGTATCGCTCCGGCGAAGGCCGCGGACGGATCTATCGCGTTGTTCGTAGCGATCGCCCGGCACGCAAACTGCTTCGCCTCGCCGATCTGTCGGCACAGCAACTCGTCGCCGCACTCGAAAGCCCCAACGGCTGGGAACGAGACACGGCACAGCGACTGCTGGTCCGTGGGAAGCAGCAAGCTGCAATTCAACCGCTGAAAGAGTTGGCCACAAACAGCAAACAACCGCTGGCTCGTCTTCACGCGCTCTGGACGCTCGACGGTCTCGGCGCGCTTCCGGCTGCAACACTCGAACGCGCTCTCGAAGACAGTCACGCGGGCGTCAGGCGAAATGCGGTGCGAATCGCGGCAGGAAACAAAGTCGATGTCAGCCGTCTTGAGCCGCTAGTGAACGATCCGGATGCGAAAGTTCGTCTGGAACTCGCCACAACGTTGGGGAAATACGATTCGCCACAAGCCAGCGCGGCGCTCGCCAGGCTGGCAATCCGTTCGAGCGAGGACCGCTACCTCATGTCCGCCGCCATGAGTTCGCTGAATCCGCGCAACGTGTCAGACGTTCTGACCGCGGCCATCCAGTCGTCGGCGACCGGCAGCACTAAGGTCACCACGGAACTGATAGGACAGGCCGTCGCGATGGGTGAAAAAGAAACCATCGACCGTGTTATCCAAACCGTTTCCGCGCCACAGAACGAACTTGCACAATCGCAGCAATTCGAATCGCTGGCGCGAATACTGGATGCACTTGCGAGCCGCAAATGGCCGACCGGCCAGCTGGCTGACTCGGCCCGTGATGGCATCGCGAACACCACTCAGCTGGCCCGCACTGCCGCAGGCAATGACAAGGCGACGGCCGACGTCCGCGCCGCGGCAATCCAGTTACTGGGACACGACAAAGATCGACAGAAAGACGACTTCCAACTGATGAAACATCTGCTGGTTCCTCGGTCTCCCGTCACAGTTCAGCGGGCGGTCGTGGCGACTCTGGCGCGCCGTAGCGAGCCATCCGTGGCGGAAATCCTCCTTGCCGGCTGGGGATCACACAGCCCGGAACTTCGCCATCAAATAATCGACGCGCTTGCGAGTCGCAAACCGTGGGCCGAAGTACTTCGCCAACGCCTGGAAGCCGAGACAATCCGAGCAAGCGAACTGAACGCCTCGGTCCGACAACGGCTTCTGAACATCAGTGGAGATTCACCTCAGTGGAGGAAAGCTCTGGCCATCAAAGCCTCGACTAATCGCGCTGAAGTGCTTCGCCGTTTCGAGCCAGCCCTGAAACTGGACAGTGATAGCACACGCGGCGCGGCGATCTTTCGCAAGACGTGTATCAACTGTCACAAGCTCAAGGACGAGGGTCACGAGGTCGGCCCGCGGCTGGCTTCGATCACCAACAAGACAAAGAAAGCACTTTTTGCTTCCATTCTCGATCCCAACGCAGCCATTGACGCGAAATACTTCAGCTACACGGTCGTCACCAAAGACGGCCGCATCTTCAGCGGTAAGCTGGAGACCGAAACCGGCAGCAGCATCACACTGCTCGCCGCCGAGGGAAAGCAAAAAACAATCCTGCGCCGTGACATCGAGGAACTTCAGGCATCGAACAAATCGGTGATGCCCGAAGGAATCGAAAGAGAACTCAAGCCCCAGGATCTCGCCGACCTGATTCAGTTTGTTCAGGAGATGTTTCGCTGAGGACTTCCAGCGCATCACACGTGTCGTAAGCTTCCAGCTTGCGGAGTTGTGGGATCGCAAGCTGGTAGCTCACGCCACTGAGGAGAAAGAAACAGAATGAGCACCTCGTCACACATCAATCGCCGACACTTTCTCGGGGCCGCGGCTGTGAGTACGGGCGCCGCCTTTATGACCGTCCCGCAGGGATCAATCGCCGCGACGGCGGCCGCTGCACAAACCGAAGGCGAAACCGACCATTTCTGGTATCGCCTGGCGCCGGCCGACCCTTACATCGACTCGCAGCGCGATAATAAGGCTTTGGGTTTCAGTGACGGAAAAATCTTGCTGTCTGAAGACAACGCCAAAACATGGCCGCACAGCGCGGCGTTCCCCAATGCGAAAAACATCACCTTCAGTTGCATCTTGAAGAACGGGAACATTCTCTTCGCCACACGAACCAGGTTGTACCTCAGCACCGACAATCTAAAGACACACAAACAGATTGTCGTCAAGGATCAACATGGTCGCGATTATTTGCCGCACGCTCCTGCCAACCCGAATCGGCCCGGGTGGTACTTTCATCCTCTCGACGGCGTTCACACCTGGGACATCGACGGAAATGAGATGCTCGTATGGGGCAACTATTGCAACGTCCTCGGCGGACCGGTTCCGATCAATATTTACTATTCCACCGACCAAGGGCAGACGGTCAAGATCGCGTATGCTTTTGGGCACAATCCCTCATTCCATGACCGGGACGCAAAGACGGGAGCACCGCTGGGTGACCCTGATAACCCAGTGATTTGCAGGCACATTCATTCGGTCGTATACAACCCCGCCGAAAATGCATTTTACGCATGCACTGGCGATCATGATCGAGGGAATCGACACGAGTGCCATTGGCTGCGAGGAACGTATGACGCGAAAGACGATTCGTGGAACTGGAAACTGCTCGTGTCGGTCAACTCGAACTCGCGCTACAAGTCAGGCGGTATCAATTTCGTTGACGGCCAACTCTATTGGGCCTCGGACGCGAACGGAAACAACGGCAAGATGCCACACGATCGCGGCATCTTCCGCTGCGACCCGGCGGACATTGCCGATCCCGAAAAGCACACCATGCTGTTCAATCCGAAATACGAATCAGCGAACATGATCATTGAAGACGGAGTCATCCTTTCCGCACACTATGCACCAGCGTCGCCTTATCACACGGGGTTCATTATCTCGACGGACATGGGCAAGACCTGGGCCCAATACGAGCTCAAGCAATTCGGCCGTCGCTCGCCGGTCCGGTTCCACAAGAAGAACAGCGACGGCTGGTTTCGAGTCGATTTGCGAACAGGATGGATCGGCCGCGGCGAAGTGTTGCTTATCAAACCAAAGCCATCTCTTTAAGATTGACCGGTCACCCATGGAGCCGCTGCTGTCTCACCTGCCACCTTACAGATGCCAGAGAACACATGAGACCTGAAGTGGACCCCGGAAACTGGACCAGTGGATAAGGTGTAAACTGTCGTGTTTTTCACCGCAGGAGGGTTCAGGAAGATGGCACGGAAGCGACGAGTGTTGGGAGCGAAGTTGAAGGCCAAGGTGGCGGTGGCTGCGATCCGCGGTGATCGCACGCTGTCACAGTTGGCAAGCCAGTTTGAAGTCACCGGAACACAGGTGTCGGCTTGGAAACGGAAGCTGCTGGCCGAAGCCGGCGAACTGTTCGAGGACGGACGAAAACGCCGGGTGCAAGAGGCGGCTAGCGATGAAGCTTTGTACGAGCAGATCGGTCGTTTGAAGATGGAACTCGAATGGCTGAAAAAAAAAGCTGCGATGTTCGACTGAGCAGAAGCGTGCGTTGGTGGATGCTGCCAACGCCAAGTTGAGCGTTCGTCGTCAGTGCGAGTTATTGGGGCTGAACCGCTCGTCGTATTACTACGCGGGCAGCCCGGAATCGGAGAAGGATCTTCGTCTGATGCGATTGATCGATGAACAGTATTTGCGGACGCCATTCTTTGGCTCGCGTCAGATGTCGGCCTGGCTGAAACGCGAGTTGGACGAGATGGTGAATCGCAAGCGGGTGCAGCGTTTGATGCGAACGATGGGGATCGAGGCGGTTGCTCCTGGTCCTCGCACGACGGTACGCAACACGGAACACCGCGTTTTCCCCTATTTGCTGCGAAATGTCTCAATCACTCGCAAGGATCAAGTGTGGAGTACCGACATCACTTACATTCCGCTTCGCGGCGGGTTCATGTACCTGGTGGCGGTGATGGATTGGCATACTCGGTACGTGCTGAGCTGGCGTTTGTCGAACACGCTGGAAGGCCACTTCTGCATCGAAGCGTTGGAGGAATCGTTGACGCACGGACGGCCGGAGATCTTCAACACCGACCAGGGAAGCCAGTTCACCTCGCAAGCCTTCACAGGCGTCTTGGCGTCGCATTCGATCGCGATCAGCATGGACGGCCGCGGCCGCGCTTTGGACAACGTGTTTATCGAACGGTTGTGGCGGACGGTGAAGTACGAAGACGTCTACCTGCAGGACTACGGCAGCGGCGGCGAGTTAGGGGTCGGCTTGAGGAGCTACTTTCGGTTTTACTGTGAGAAGCGCCCACACTCGTCGCTGGGTTACCGGACGCCGGCGGAACTGTACTTCGAGCGGTGACCGAAAATGTTCAACAAATCTCTGGAGTGAAAATTGATAATCCAACGGGAGGCCAGCTGGGGCAGTAGTCCCGCGGCTTAACGCGAGCTGGGAAAGGGCTCGCTTGCCACCTGCTCCGCTCAAAAAAGACTACACCATATACAACGCACCTTTTGGTCCAGCGCATGGGGTCCACTTCAACCGTCATTGCTGCTCGCGCTGTTTATTCTTTTCACTTCGTCCGCACACTGCTGCGCCGAGAGTCGGGCAGAAGGTAATTTCAACAGGCCGAACATCATCGTCGTGATGGCGGATGACATGGGGTTCTCGGATCTGGGCTGCTATGGCGGCGAGATCAAGACGCCGACGATTGATCGTCTGGCGTCGGACGGAGTGCGTTTTACACAGTTCTACAACTGCGCCATTTGCGGTCCGAGCCGCGCGTCGTTGATGTCCGGCTGTTATCCCTGGCGGGTTGGACAGGCGCCCGGGCAAAGTATTTTCAGGAATCTCAAGAGGAACTGCGTGACCGTGATGCAGTTGCTCAAGGCCAATGGCTACGAAACCTGTGCGGTCGGGCGGCTGGACATGGTGACCGCGGATGATTGGCACGATCCAGCTCAGGTGGCAAAAGCCGTGGATCGGTTTCTCGGCTCCGCCAGCGGCAGCCCCGGCAACTACTTCAAGGAAGTCAAAGGCACAGATTTTCGGACTCACCCCAAGGGCACTCCCTGGTTCAAAGACGGAAAGAGATGGGACCGGCCCGAAGGACCGTATTCCACGGATCTGATTTCGGACTTTGTCGCCGAATTCATCGAAGGTTCAGCCGGGAGCGACAAGCCGTTCTTCATTTACGTGTCCCACTACGCGCCGCACTGGCCGCTTCAGGCGAAAGAGGAGCACATTGCTTTCTACAGAAAGCTGTATCAGAAGCACGACCGCAAAACGCTGATGGAGGCGCGATTGCAGCGCCAGATTTCCGCGGGTCTGATCCCCAAAGGCACAACGCTGCATGACTCGATGGTCAGCGCGAAACCGGCAGCCGGCGGATACCTGGCGATCGAACGGATGGCGATTCACGCCGCGATGGTCGAGAGCATTGACCGCAGCCTCGCCGATACCATGGCCGCGCTGAAGAAGGCCGACAAACTCGATAACACGCTGATCCTTGTTCTCTCCGACAACGGTGCGAGTCATCAGATGGCGTTCGACAATGGACGTAAAGTGCCGTCGGGTGTGCGTCCCGGCAGCATGAATACCTTTCTCAATCAGGGGCCGGCAGTCGCCGCGCTGAGCAACACGCCATTCAGGAATTACAAGACGAGCGACTATGAGGGCGGAATCGCATCGCCATTGATCGCCTGGTGGCCCCGTGGACTGAAAAACAAGGGACGCATTTCGCATCGGCTCTCCCATATCGCCGATATCATGACTACCTGCCTGGAGCTGGCTGGCGTCTCTTATCCGTCAGAATTCCAGGGGCGGGACATCATCCCGCTGACAGGAATGAGTTTTGTCCCTGTGCTTCGCGGCTTGGAGCGTGAACAGAATGCGCATCGCGTCCTTGCATTTCCCAAAGCAGTACGTGACGGCGACTGGAAATTGGTCATGCAAAACGCCGCGCATCCAGAACTGTACCGCGTCAGTCAGGACCGGAACGAAAAGAAGAGCCTTGCAGCTGAGTTTCCGGATCGCGTGCAGAAGATGAAGAAGCTTCATGCTGGTGACCGTTCCATCCAGCGCAGGTGGCGGTATCAAGCGCGCGTCGTCAGCGTGGAGCGGATCGACTTACGTGCTAGCGGGCATCGGGTGTCGAGGAGAAGTGAGCTAACGGCGAGCGGCCATGGCTCTGCGTCGGGCGCGG